>JAABUY010000067.1_pt1 | contig 234571 bp, 194 predicted proteins | sample 5560271 | NCBI WGS metagenome assembly JAABUY01 (sample SAMN10711886, study PRJNA513374) | rock metagenome | isolation source: Antarctica rocks | place: Antarctica: Victoria Land, University Valley | reverse complement strand
GGGTGTTGGGGGGGGGGGGGGGGGGGGGGTGGGGGGGGGGGGGGCGGGGGGGGGGGGGGGGGGGCGGGGGGGGCGGGGGGGGGGGGGGGGGTGTGGAGGTGGGAGAGGGGGGGTGTTCTGGGGGAGGGGGTTAGTGGGGTTTCTTTTCTTTGGATGGGGAGGGGAGGGGGGGGTGGCGTACGGTTTTGAGAAGAGGGAGGGGGGGAGCCAGGGGGAGGGGGGGGGGAGGGGGAGGGGGAGGGTTTGTTGGGAGGAGGGGCGCGGTGGTGGGGGGGGGGCTGTTGTTGAAGGGTGAGTGGATTGGGAGGGTTTTGGTGGCGGGGGTGGTGGTGTGTTGTAGGTTGGAGAGGTGTAGGGGGCGAGGGAGGTGAGGTCTGTGGATGCCATTTTGGAGGGGGTTGTGAGGGTTGTATGGGACGGGGAGGAGGTTGGTTAGATTGATAGATTACGATATCGGGGTTTTTTTACGCTAGCGTTATGCATATTTCTCCCACCAACTTTATCCAATGGCTTTTATTGGGTACGAATTTCGTCACATTTGCTGCTTTGTGGTAAGGACTGTTAGAACTCGTATTTACTGGTCTGTTGCTTCAATTATGGCTACTTCGCTCTTTACCAGTCGTCAGTATTACTACAATTCTCGTATTCATTGCTGATACTCTGCCATCCAGGCTTCCTCCAATACGCCTACCCAACAATATTCCCAGTCGTCATCGTCGCTATGAACGCTCTCATCCTGGACCGTCGACTCGACAGGATTTTGCTTCGTCTCGGCAAATTGAACAGTGAATTTAGGCAAGAACTCAAGGAGATGAAAGATGATCTTGACATGTTAAGCGGACGTATGGATCGTATGGAGCGTCGGCGCGAGTTTATGGCGAAAATGAGAGATGATAATCGCTGCGAGGGAAAGGGAGATGATGACGGTCGGGATGTGGGTGCTTGTGTTTTGGATGAGTTGAAGGGCCTTGATAGGTCATCGAGGAAAGAATTGGGAACCAACATGCTGTTATCGACGAGAGAGTCAGGAACCCACATACCCTTCACGACGACTTGGCCGAGAATGAATGATAAATTCCTGGCATGCTGCCACACTGGAGCAGTCGAGAGGCGTGTTACATGTTGAGGGAGGTGAATAAGGCTATGGTTGAATGGGATTAATGTAGGATTCCGGCGCAAGAAAGGAAACTCATCCAACAGCCCGACCACCAGATGACGTATGTCTTCCCGTTCGAAGTGTTGCTTGCTTTTCTCTGCTTCGTTTCGCAAGTTTGCTGTGTTTCTCTGCCTTGGACGGGCCAGACAGGGTGCATATTGCCGCAGGTGTTCATACTTTCCCCTCGTTTCAACCCGTCTGATTCAACGCGACTTCGGTCACTGCCGTTCGCCGTGTGTCAAGTTGAATCGTACCCGGGTTAAACCCCTTCTTGCCCCACTGATTGTTTCCACACCGCCCAAGCTCCATGACGCATTCCGGGCTTCGAACTCGGCCTCAGGAAACGTCTGTGTTCTCGGTGTTTCAAGCCCTTGTTTAGTCCGCTTTGACCGTCGGTGATCCATCATGGATCAATATCAACGAGATCGGGTGCAGCTATCCCACAGCCTTCCTCAGGTGATATCGACGGTACTAGGCCATGCAGTCCTGCGGCTACAATTACCTCGACCTGCATGTGACACATTACGAACGGAGAGCCGCAGACCGTACGGGACCAGCAGCGGTCGTCTGATGAGCAACATCGTGTTTCCCGACCCAACTCGTATGACTTCCGAGGTATGAGTGCTACCGAGCACAGCTTCCTCTTACGGACGACGCTGTGCAATGCTGTTATCTTCGATTCATGGAGGGTGGGATTTGCTGCGACACTGTGCCGCAACGAGCAACGTCATAGTCGACCACCAGGAATGGTCTTTTGCGCTCGCTTGTATGAGGCTGTGATTTATCAGCACAGAAGGATTCCGGCTATGCGAACAATACTGAGCGATGCATACCCTGATACCCCAGCTTTTCGGATGATATTGCGCTTGGGCAGTGCTCTGTCAGTCAACGAGGTTTGAAAGTACAAGCGCCGCAATCGCCGGCTTTGACTGATGTTAAGGCAGCAATACAGACTATGCCTGTTCCTGCAGGCTCGAGACCCTGGAGTCAGGCTGGAGAGGTCGGCTGCACTCCGAAGTTCGGGTCGACCTCTTTGTCGTCCTTAGGAGCAGTCTAGCCATGCAGGTGCCACGCCTTCGACAAGGATCTCCCTGGCTGTGAAGGAGCCACATCCGAAGCGCTCAAATGGTGATGAACTTTCCTTCTCCCGAGATGATGGGATCCGTCTCTAGGACCCGGTGGAAGGATCACTCGCCCTTCTAGAAGCTTCACTGCTTCATACCATAAGGTATGCAAATTGACCGATGTCGTTTCAATCATCAACGCCGTTCAAAGGTGATGCAAAAGACGGGAAGCGCATGAAGCTGTGACATGATGGGGTCTCCGCATTCACAAGGTTCCACATGCTCAAAACGAAAGATACTTTGGAGATCGTTAAAGTATCGCATTTTGTGGAGGAGGTACCTGATCGCTTTCGCTCAGCGACGACAATCTGACAGCGCATACTTGGAATCCGACAGTCCATGAACTCGTATTCAGGGAGAGATAAAGCTCTGTACTTATAACTTATGACCATATGCCCATCTGGTGTGGCTGTACATGAGACCGAAAGGGAAATGCACCAGACAAGATGGGGGAAAGGGCCAGTCCGCTTGCAATAAACGTTATCGCAAGGGATGAATTTAGAATCGCATAGTCTTGAGCAGCGGTACATGTTGTAGCTGAAGACTGTTTTCCTGCATTGACCCTCATGGCCTCATTCTTTAGAACTGCCACGGGAAGGGCAAAAGCCAGGCCTTTTGAAGGGCCGATGAAGTCGGTCAGCTAGGTGATAGCTAGTAGACACCAACAACCCGCAAGTGCGGCCACCTCCTTACTCGTTCCTATTTTGATCGACGGCACCGGTCCGCAGCCATCTTGCTGAGTTCATCTGGACAGTGGACACGTTCTTGCATCCCAAGTCCCCAGAGGAACAATTCATTGCAATTGGTCCAATCGACAAGAATCAAGTGTTGGACTGAGCCCCACGCTGTGCAAGCTAGGATTTCGCAAAGATCTCTGCTCCCGCGTCGAACTCCACATTTGCCCGCTAGGGGACCGACCTCGTTTCATCTTTGCGTTCGCCTTCCGCTCGCATCTCACATCATCATTCCTCTTTCCAGCAAACGGTACCATACAATTGTCACTGGTCGTCAGAAACTACACACCACTACGGTGGGCATTCATTGTGGAATGTAATACGCTGCTGAGGAAGGATTGGCGAAGGATCACAGGCAGGCGGTGCAAGAGAAGGAAGGGACAGGATCGTGTGTGGGGAGGACCCAGCCCATGATACGGTAGCAGTTCATTGCTCATCATGCATCATTGATGGTGTCGACCTGCTAGGATTCCGTCACAACGAAAAGACTCCCACTCTCAAGCCTCGACTCATTCACTTCAATCTGCTATACACCCTACACACTCACCATGGTCCTTCCGACGCCACCAGTGCCTCTCAAGGACCACTGCTCGATAATATACAATAACGTGCTCTACACTTACCAAGCGGATGCGTTTCAATCGCTAGAGCTGAAAAATGGCGGGACATGGACGCAGTTGCCGATGGGTGTATCGACCAACGGGTCGGCTTGTGTCCAGGGCACCGTCAACAACGACAGCGCATTCATCGTTGTAGGAGGAACTACGAATAAAACCACTCAAAACTATAATGGCCTGCAGCATTATTCGTTCGCAGGTAAGACATGGCAGACTGATAATCCTCTGGATAGCGTAGCGACGAATCGGTTGGGCCACGGTGCTGCATATCTTTCACAATCATCATCTATTCTGGTATACGGTGGCTCCCAGGATTCTAACAACGGACCTTCGTCGCAAACATTTCTCATGGCGACGAAATCACCTTATAACGTACAAGCATTCAGTTCCGATGCGCCACCAGTCGCTGATCCACTAATGAAACCTTGGAACGCGTCGCATGCTCTAATGGTAGGGGGAAGTCCGACGAATACGAAGATCTTCACCTTTGGACCCGAGGATGGATGGCATCAGCTGAACGTCTCGCTTGAGAACAGCCTGAAAGACCCAAGCAAGGTTCAGGCTGCCCTTCTAGATGGAAGCGATGGTAGCAAGGTGTTGGAAATATTTGACATGAGCACATCGCCGAATCAGGCTTCATCATTACTACTGCAAAACGCAACTACAACATCCCCACCGACAAAGAGATCTCGATCATTATCAGCACATCATCCTGCGAAGAGGAGAAAAAGAGACGCCCCGGTAGCTGATAGGCCCGCTTACAACAATACACTGGCGCCTCCGAACAGTCGTTCTGGATTTTCGCTTGCTTCTGATCCAAAAACCGGCTTGGTCGTTGCCACTGGGGGAAACGATCAGGTACCTCTGGCGATGTTTAATGGAACAGGCAATCAATGGCTTGATCCTAATGTATTTTTCGGCAATGACCCGACTCCCTCTAATGCAGCGCCAACGCCTTCAAGCACGTCTGCTCCCGCAGCGGCCTCATCTGCAGCAGCCACGAACCATGGCCCCAACAAATCATACGCTATCCTCGGTGGTGTCCTTGGCGGAGTATTTGGGCTGGCAATACTTTTGATACTTGCTCTACTCTTGATTCGATACTGTCGGAAGCGAAGGGAGAAGAGACAGCGAGAACAACACGAGAGCAGCTACTCTCTGGACAACAAGGCTGAGATGGACTTTGCAGATGTGGGTGCGGACTTTATGAAGGAAGCTGGAGGAAACTTTGACAGCAGCCATAGGCGGAACAGATCTGGTAACCATCCAGATGCTGCCACCAAGGGTGCTGAGCGAGGAGGCGCCGCATCTTCGCAGTCAAAGCGCGCCCTGCTGCATGCTCCAGCTGACAGTGCAGGAAGTGGAAGGTCAATGTGGAGCCGGGGAACAAAGTCACCCGATAAAGACAGGACCGCACCATATATCTCCGCACCGATCATAGAGCCTTTAGAGGGGCCTGCAGGTCATTCGCACGCAATCCCTCGAACCTCGCCGGATCCAAGAATCGAACCAAGGAACGATACCGGATGGAGCAGGTACTTTGCCAACAACAATTCTAAAGACTTTGCCACGCTAGCGGCAGAGAATGAGCAGGAGACCCGGCCTGCCACCTATCTTTCCAACAGCCAAAGCCAGTCGGATTATACCAACTCGAGAGCGACATCTTCTCACCCCCACGCTTCCGCCGAGGTTGAGCCGCTCAGCATCCGCGCCTCTCAAAATCCTTTCACATATCCTCCCAATAGCCGTGTCATGTCGCCTACTGGCTTTCCTCGCCCTGCCATGGGCCTTGCTCTGACACACGGACGTAGTCAAGAACACAATGACGAACCACCTACACCTACCTCTTTTGTCTCGGATATAGACGAAGAAGATGAGTACGCCAGGCATTCCCACAGCGATGGTCAAGGTTCGTGGAGCCCAGTCGCTGCAACAGGAGAAAGGGGTAGTACCAACTCGGATCCGCGCGACCACCCGGATCCAGAGACACGTGGCGTTCACACCAGTGGCATCTTCAGAGACAGTACTAGATTTCCTCATCCTGGCGAGCGCGTGAAGATACCAAACTTTCCAGCAGTTCCCGACAGCCAGCGGCCATCTCGGAGGAATAGTCAAACCACACCCACGTCACCCGTCAATGACACCAGAGGCCTACGCAATATAGCCTCGAAAGATTTTGCTCGTACTGATGATGTTGAAGATCTGTCGGTTCCCCATGCAGGCAGTGGCCCGTTGCCTGACAATGTCGCCTATGGAGGAGCTCAGGTGCGGACGTTTCCGAGAAGGAAGGAGGAACTCGGGGCAAGGGGTAGAGGAGGGCCTCAGACAGAGGACATGAGCTGGCTGAATCTGGGGACGAATACCGAACAGAACAATGGTCAGCTTCATTACGCGTCGTCGTGATGGGACAGGGAGAAAGGCGTTGTCGGTGCATCATGGGGATACCAGGGAAAGGGGAAACGATTCACTTCTTACGATCATTAATTCATACCGTTGTACCAACACCACTAGTGGAGTCGACCATGACGCTTAATCAGCATTCTGGTGTATCATTGTGATGAGAGTTTGTATTTGATACTTGCAGAGCTAGGGGTGGCTTTGGCGGATGGATGTGGTGATGCACTTCCTGGTGATGACCTGTCGATGGAGGGTTGGGATGGATGGAGGTGATGAAAAAGGATGAGATGGACGGAGGTGATGAAAAGGATTGAGATGAATGGAGGCAACGAGAGTGGATATTAGCCGTACGCATGTTAAGAAGAGGAATGAAAGCATTGATATCCAGGGTACGCCCACTCATTACTCTCTATCGAGGTATTGAAGAGAATTAAGAGACCGTTAAGACCGTGGATAAGCTCTTTGACGACGTATGGTGGGTCAGTCTGATCGTTTTCTCCACTTTACGAGTTAGGTCTACGGTAATTGTGCGGTCTACCATCTCAATCATGACATCCGTCCTGCACCTGGTCAAATCTCCACAACGTCCACGCTCTACGTCACCAGTCTTTTCCCACATGCTTTTGGTACTCTGGTTGGTGGTCAAACGAAGGCGCTTCCCAAGGCTTTCCACTGCCATGTCACTAGGACATGGAATATCATACTCTCCTTGGACGAGCATGCGGGCCATGGGAAGCCATGCTTGAAACGACAAGTGACGGTACGGACCCGATGCATCGGCACTGTTCTCGAACAGGCGTTCATATGCAAGCGCCATCAAGGCTACAGTACTCGAATAACGCTGTGGGGACTGCCCTTGGGATTCGCGTCATGAAGGTGGGCTCTGAGGGACCTGTCGCGTAAAGGTCATACTTCGTACTGCATGGTCAGTCCTCGGCTCTCAAATGGATAATCGTCGCGGCATTCTCTTACCCCGTGTGCTTTTCAAAGAAACCCTACATACCTTCAGCTCCACCGGACCATCTGCTCGATACACTAAAAAAGGCTTGGACGACCGGCGTACATACGCTACCGACACCATTGCTACGTCCAATACATCCAAAGCCATTGGCGCTCGGGCAGGGATGATGGAGAGGAGGGGGATGCCACAGTCCCAGTCAATTTCTTTTCCTTTGACCAGGTTGTGCACGCTACAGCTCAAAGAAAGGTTTTGGTCGACAGCGTCTATATGAAGTCAATTCATACCCACCACCATTACCAATACAGAGACGACTTCTCGGCCCTTGGCAAATGAATTAGAAGTTCGAAATATACAGCATTGGTGCTTGTGTCGAAGCTGGTGGATGCCTTGTCCAGCTCATACTGCTACACGAGGTCCGCGTGTCGAAGATGGGCTAGGGAACTCTTTATTTTTATACAGCTCGATATCAGACGGACTATTCTACAACATACACCACTGTCATCAGTCGAAGCGGCAGAACGGAGTCCGTCAATGTTCATTACATCCTAAGACATGATTAGCGCCTCTTTCCATGGACCCCAGATCGAATTTGGATGCGCAGAGGGCCAGAGTCAATTCCGACCGTGCTTTGGTATCACATCTCCAACCCGATACTTGCTGGTGCCTATGGGAAATCACTAAACTTGATACTTTCCGACCTTGGGATGTCGGCGCCATCACGAGTGGACATTGCGACCTCGTTCGGAACGTCCACGGGACATTCCTGCACTCTCTATGGCTGATGCGGCCTCATGGGCTTCGACTTCGGGGGATACATAATCCATTGGCTTCTATTTACCGGACGGGCCACGTCGTAAGGTACCAACATCAATGCAGCCTAACCATTCCGGCTCGTACGACATCAACCCGATCGCATCACTCACCCCTCGCTTTCGATTCCTCCTCATTCAGGATACCATACTCTACCATTACTCCACTAAAACACCACCACTCACCCATCCCAACCCCAAAATACCATACCATACCATGGGTCGCCACATCCGCGCCCTCCTCATCCCCTCCGACGGCTCCCCCCACCACCTCATCTTCCTAAAAACCATCACCCTCTCCCCCACCGCGCCCGACCTCCACCTAGGCCACCACCCCGACCTGCGCAAATACTGGGGCCCCAGCGGCTGGGAACGTCGCGTGGCCACGCCCTTACTCGTTACAGCCGATCCAGTACCTGAATTGAATGGGAAATACTGGCTTTTTCGCAGTCTGGCAGATGCGCATTTGCAGCCGAATAAGCATGTGGGGGGACATTGCTTCGGAGACGCGTTTGTGGTGAGGGTGGTGAGTGATGGGGGGGATGGGAGGGGGGATGCGGCGTATGAGGATGTGGATAGGGGGATTGTAGGGAGCGGGTTGGTGGGGAGGATGGTGGGGATGTTGGGGGAGCCGAGTGAGATGTAGGGTTGTTGGGGGATCCGACGGAGATGTAGCGTTGTTGGGACTTGGGTTGGAGGTGGGAGGATAGGCTGTGATGGATGGTGGCAGCTTGACTGGTGAGACTACTCTTGCACAGAAAGGATCTCTCGTTTGGTACACTAACACCAACACCACAATATCCATATCCCCTCATCAAACCCCCCTACTTCCTTCTCAGCTATACCACACCCTCCCTCCCTTCCTCCCTCCTTCTCACTCATGCTATCATCACTTAATCTCAACCATACCACCTTCTCACTCATCATCACCTAATCTTCTATATCCCTCTTCCCTTCCCCTCCCCCCCCCTCGCTCCCAGCTCCTTCCTTAATCCATCCCCATCTCCTATCAAATCGCCACCTCACCCACCTAAGAACAACCCTGTGCAAGAACACTTACACACACACGAAACCGCCACCCCACACACACACACACACACACAAAATCCCATACCACCCTCCATCTCCTCTCTCCAAAGCTCAACCAAGGCCCTTATTGAAACCAAACAGCTACACAGTCAGACAACCATCACAACCCACATCAGAATTCAAAAAACTCAGCCACACAGAGAGAGAGAGAGAGAGAGAGAGAGAGAGAGAGAGAGAGAGAGAAAGAGAGAGAGAGAAGACGTATCCTTTGCTTCCCTCCTAAAATGCTCTTCCGAGATCCCATCGTCTCTCCTCGCTCCAGAAAAAACCTATCCAAACCATAGTGTATAAGTCAACAGAGCGCGCCCAGGCAGGATTCTTTTGGGTGGAATAGAGGGTGCTTTCATGACTCCAGTGATCAGGAAGTCGGGACTGGTACGATATCAATACACGTGCTGATACCCGGAAAGATGATCGTCCTGTTGTAGTCTTACATCTGATGCTATGGAGCACACCGAAGTACCTATTTGCCTGCCATGACGCCACGCTACCCACCCCCAACCATGCAATTGCCGCTCCAGGAACCAACACATCCTACCAACGAGACAAACGGCTCAAGACCCCCCGTTCAACCCTCACTCTTCACCTTCTTAACCGGCAGTCCAGGAACCTTGAACCCTCCATTCGCCCCGGCTCCTCCACCACCAGCACCCCCATTCACAACCGAGCTCGCACCCCCCACCTGCGTAAACGTCCCACCTTTAAACCATCGATCGTCGTCCTCGGCCGCCTTCCTCTTCCGCTCAGCCTGCATCTTTGGATCGACAAGCTCCAGTCCCTGCACGGGCGTGAACGCGATGCTACTCGCCGTCCCGCTCGTGCCCGCTCCCACGCCCGACGAGCGTAATCCGAGATTGCCACCGGATTGCCCGAACCCACGCAGAGACGACGCGGTACCCGAGCCCATCGGCGTGGCGGTGCCCCAGCCCTTGTTGTTCTTGCTGAGCTTGGCTTTGGTCCGCTGGTCGATTTGCTGGGATCGCACACGACCTTCGTTGGCTTGGCCGATCATTCCTAGACCCTTGGTGGTGTCCGCATAGCCTACTTCCTTTTCCTCCTTGCCGAACGCCATCCGATTCTGCGCTTTACGAAGATCGGTCATTGCGACTTGTTCCTTGGCTTTGCGCGCTCGTCGACCACCACGCTTACGTGACGGCTTGTCGTCTGGTGCTGGCAGTGCTCGCGGTCCTTTGTTGGGAGGTGGCTCAGTGAGCTTCTCTAGGCGATCTAGGCAGTCATTCCTGAGTTTCTCGCCGTCAGAGCCGTCAGGGCTTTCATGGACGCGGTCGACGCGAGCTGCTAGGACTACCTTGGCGGCCACGATACGCATAGCTTGACGCTTGAGATCGTTAGGAATGCCTCGTATTATAGGTGAGTGGTAGAGGAAGCCTTGTTGCCGTATGCCCACGTTGGTAGCAAAGCCGGTTTGTGATTGCTTTTTAGATCCAAGAGGAGGAAGATTGCATGCAGGTGTCTTTGCCAGGCCTGTCAAACCTCCGGCAAAGTTGAGAAGCTGGGCAGCGGTGAGAGAGCCAATCAACGCCGTCAGATTCGGAGCAAAAAGGTTCATTCGTGACTGCACGTATTCGGTCAAGATTCTTTTCGCTCGATCCAGTGACAAAGTCATCTCGCAAGCTCTCAGAACTCTCTGTAATTCCGCCTCGCTCATTTCTTCCCCTCTCGAGGTTGTAGCTTCCACAGTAACCACCATCAGCGATGGGCCATCCAGTATAGATTTGAGCGACTGCCCTACAATGTTGTCTGTCTTCTGTGCCAGCTCCTTGAGATTCTCCATAGGTCCATTTCCGATGATTGCCACTGATTTCGCGTAATCTAAGGGATTTGTAACGAGGGTCTCGAGTTCTGGGAAGCGTGTGGAGTAATGATCGCGGATAAACTTGTGGACAAGTATGATTTCGTTGTCGATAGATGTAGAAAGGGTGTTTGATTGAGTGAGGAGATGGTATTCGGGGTTGTCTTCTATCGAGCCGATGAATGTAGTTTGTTGTGTTGGTGGTAGGTTCTGGTAGTGTGCGATTTTCTGAGGGACGAATAACGTCAGGGCTGTGTCCAAAGATGTAAACTTGGGCTTGCTTGTAGATTCCAGGCGGGGGGAAGAGTGTGCATACCTGTAGGACTGGTTCCAACGTCTTCATGAGACCGGCAACAGTTCGCACGTCGCTCACACTACCCAACTGCATCTTCTCCACCTTGGCTTTTGCCTCCTCTTCGTCCTCGACATCTGCCACTGCATGACTGCCGGTGACGCCATTCATTTCCTCATCTTCGTCTACCTCTTCCTCATCTCCATCCAGGATCATAGACCGCTTGTGGGCTTCGCCGTTGGTTGCAGGCGACGATGCGCCCTCTTGAAGGAACCCGTTCTCGTGACCATCGTCTTCTCCGGACCCCGAGTCCTCGAAATCGTTGAGGAGCTCGTCAGCTAGTGTAGACATGTTGCCAGTGTGGAAGCTGCTAATCCGAGGATATAAAGAAGCTCACGAAAAGACGCTGACGAGGATGAGGTGCAAGTCGAAATGCTTGGCGCAATCAGCCCTGCTAGAATTGTTGTATGGCTTCTTCCACTACCTTTCAACCTATTGGCAGCTGAGTGAACTAGAACGATAGGAGTGAATAATATAGATTAAGTAGCGTCTAGCTTGTAAGGTCGAAGGATGCTTCCCTTCACAATCATCTTGATATGTCTCACTATGCTAGCTAATGCTCAACCAAGATGTAAATTAATAGGCAGGATTCTTGAATAATACCTCTCCAACTGAGGATATGTTTAGGTCGTCACCTCGACATATTGTACCATGCTATCGAGCCCACGCGAAGCAATGTATCTAGGGTATTCCCAAACGCCGCGTCACCTCGTCCCCTATCTATCGTACCATATACTCATGAACCCAGTCCTAGCCTGGACTAATGTCCTGCAAATCATGCGTCAGAGATCTCTTGCCGCCTGCGTTTCTTCCCCGCAACCTTTTGATGCTGGTGCATGTGACGTTTTAACGAATCTCCTCGACAGAAGGTCTTCTCACAGATGGAGCACGTATGAACAGGCGGCTTGTGTACTATCTAAACGTTATCATTGTCTCTTGTATCCCATTCACTCCTTACTTTTGCGGTGTTTGCTTAGATTGGAAGAGTCGGCACACTCGAAGCCGCAGATCTCGCATGTGAGATGTTTTTCCCCTGTGTGGGTTCGCAGATGGGTTGCTAAGTAAAGGATTAATATGGCCTTGAGACATCCCAAGTTACATACTCAAAGCTTCCTTGTTGGGGAAAGCAGACTGGCATCTGTCGCACTTGAAGGGTTTTTCCTTGGTGTGAGTGCGCAGGTGGTTTTCGTATGGTGGTTTGGAATTGAATTTCTGAGAGCAAAAGCTGCATTCGTAGAAGTAGCCTGTCTGAATGTTAAGAAGTTGTCGATGGAGGAAGGTACAGAAAATACATCGGGTATGAATCCACGTGTGCTTCCTCAACTTGTCTTTGCCGTTGCAAGGTGTTCCTTCGTTCTTACAGCCTTTCCAATTGCAAACGAATACTAATTTTCCAAGACTGCCGCGAGCTGAAAGATCGTCAATGTGTTCTAAGTCGACATGAGCTTGTAGATCGTTTTCATGAGCATGAGTTGCACCACATAAAGTAGTCGCATCCTTCAGCCAAAGACAAATATGTTGTTGTGGGACTTCAAGATCTCTAGTTTGCTTGGAAGTCCTTTTGTCAACTTCATGCGGAGATATTGTAGTGCTAAGAGTAGACTCTTCGTGTAATTGTGGAGTGTAGGGCCTGGATGATGAAGATGGTGCAGACAAGCTATCGCTGTACCCTTGATGAAAGGTCGCGCTCGGATTTATATTCAGATGGTCGTCATTGACATGGCTTTTCAGCGCAACAGGATCCATATGGATAAACTCGCATCCTCCCCAATGGCAGTCAAGTTTCGTGGTGTGCATGGTCGACATGTGAGCTGCTAGTTCTTCATCACTGAAGAAGGTGTACCCACAGCCTTGCCACAAGCATACATACTCATCGGGATGATGCTGTTGCGACACATGTTCAACGAGCGCTTGTGATTCGACGGTTTCGTCACATTGATCCCATCCACAGGGGAGCAACGTGTGCTGTTCGATGTGAGCTTCGAAAACATGTTGGCTTAAAGCAGCTGGCGTGGCTGAGACGGGACACTGATGGTCTGTCTCTAGCCACTGACAGTGCATAGACTCATTGGGTTCGGAGTAGTAGTTGATAAAGTCCTCCAAGTCGTTCTGACTGTAATCTGGACCAACCGAGGACGGTCTTCGAAGAGCGACGTCAGAAGGGTGTATACACGCTTCCTCCCTGCAGCACTCCACACTATCGCACTCATTCGGATTCAAGCATTCGTCCAATGAGCAAGCCTCGGTGTTTTGGATTGATTGGACGGTGCAACGATCACAGCCAAGGGCCAGGCAGCTCTTCCCACCGCAGGAATCTGAACTGCATAGCGATGAACATGATGACGTGTCTAGACAGTCACCTTGTCGATCATCCATTTGAGTAGCTAGAGTTAGCTTGGTATTTATATTGGGAGACGACGACGTAGAATCCATTTTCGAGGCGGACCAAGTGGATCAACCCTCACGCTGTTCTTCCTAAAGCTTTCTCGCAATTTGAAAGGCTTGATGCTCTCATTGCCAGGTTTCTTACGACTGTCGGTCGGTTTGTATCAGATCTTTTGAATCTGAGCTCATAGATGTTGTTTTCTTTTCTGTATTTTGCATCCAAAGGTCCAACAGACAAGCTTCGGCAAATCTATCGTCTTAGAGTCTACAATCTCCTAAAATGACCGAACCACGGTTTCTCCAATAATGTAATTATTTTATAAGCAGCTTGCTCGTCTTCTTCATCACTGGTGCGGTACTCACATTGAATTCCGGTGCTTGGCAGCTCGGGCAACCTTCCCTGTGATTTAGCGTACTCAAGACTCTTAATAAACCTTGGCACTGAAAACAGAAATCCCAACCCCCCTTATGTGTGTAAATTTACATAATGACCAACTAATGATGGATCATAGGTAGAAACCAGACGATAAGGCATGATGTGAGAGGGAAGACTAAGTGCCTACGGATTATAATGAGCTCCAATTGCAATAGAATAGGACGTTATAGACCGATAATACCATGATAGCTGATTTGTTATGCAGTTTCACATAGAAAAGGGGGGGGGAATATTTGTATCGAGCGCCAAGGTTTATTAAGAGTCTTGAATACGCTAAATGACCGTTATGTTGATCCATTCAATCCGCCATCTTCACTGATATATACTGACTAGACATTGAAGCTATCTTGGGGCTCGTTGTGATGGCTCATCTGGCTTTCTATAGTCTTTCTATCAATTGCCAAATACAAAAGTCTACAACAAGAGCATAACGTTGGCGCCTTGATTATCGACAGGAACATAAGCGATCGTCCTCGTTACAGTATTCGACATCCGTTTCCTAATCTCCTGCGCAATGGGAAACATCTGTGGCAAAGAATCCAAATCATCCGATCCATTCTCCCAACCCGGCCGCACCGTCGGTTCAGCCCCACCATCACAAACAGCTCCACGAGCCACCGTTCCCAAGATCAGCGGCCCAGGCCACACCTTAGGCGGTGCGTCTGGTGGGGAACCGAACGATGCGAGGAGAGCGGCTGCAAAAGCGGCTGAGGTTCGTCTTGTCCATCGACATACAGAACAGCACTAATCGGAGATGGCAGGAGCGCTTTGCGAAAACCAGTCAACCAAAGGGCAAGCTGGAGAGGGATCTCGCACAGCAGAAGAAACAGACGAGGACTGGGACGTTGGAGAACGTGAGCCAGGACGAGAGGAGGAGGAGAGATGCTGATCAGGCGAGTCAAGCCATCAATTACAATTGAGGATCACGAGGGCGGCACGCTTGGCGGTATGCTGCCAGTAAAGGCTCGCATTCGACGATGATATGAGGTGATGAATGAGCTACGCTACGCAGACATGACACCGTGGACCTCACAGGTCAAGAGCATGAAGGGATGATATCTGATCATGTACTGGGCAGCCTGTGTTGAGGTCTTGGATCGATTTTGGGGAATTTGGTGGCAAGCGTGCATGATATTTAAGTGTCTAGACTACATTGTAGCGACCACTGGCCGGCGCTCTGGAATCGGTTTCTGCGGCAGCAATGGTTCCCTCCTTAAGCAGCCGCATGAGCTCCCTCATCGCGTTGGTGACCACAACCTCTGTATCTCCTTCTACCAGGATGTATAGTTTCGGATTCTCCCCGGCTTGGGGCTCTTTGCCTGTAGCATAAAAGCTCCCCTTAGTGGTGATAGACGTACCAGTAGCCTCCAGAATCTTGGCAACATTTGTACGATTCGTGACCGCCCAACGAGCTTTTTCTGTTTATCATTAGCAGGGCCTTGGATAGTAGAATGGAACAATACTTACGGGGGAAGTCGTTGATTTCCAAAGTCGCATGGAAAGCACCCGCATCAGGTCCTTTGTTGTCAATAGGCACCCCGGTCCGTAGTTCCCTGTTCTTGTTCAGTCGATCATGAATGCCAGCAACAGCTTGCGAAACCTTGTCCAGAGGGTTCTTCGAGCCTGACACCGGCGCCTCTGTTCGATGAACGGTAATCTTGCCGTCCAGATCGATGCCCTTTGGTACGCCTGGCAGCGTTGCAGGCGGAGCAGCAGCGGACTGTACACTGGACGCAGCCTTGGCGATGATGTCGTCACCTTTGTCTTCTTTGTCTTTAGCTTCCTTGTCATCCTCGTCAGGCTCATCACCTGTCTTGTGGGACTTGCGCTCTCTAGCACGAGCAGCATCGCGTTCCTGGTCGAGGCGCTCGAGACCCTTACCACCAAAGCCTGAGCCACTGACCTTTTCTTTGCCAGTCTTGACCTTGTCGATGAAAGTATCTACGAGCTTCTGCAGCTCCTCAGGCACTTCCTGGCCACTCTGTCTCAAGGCCTTAGCGATATCCAAGGAGTAACGTTCTTGATCAGGCGTGACGAACGTTACAGCAGTTCCAGTGTTACCTGCACGGCCTGTCCGACCGGCACGGTGTACGTAGTCCTCGAGATGATTCGGCGCGTCGTAGTTCACCACCAACTTCAGCTGTTTGACGTCCAGTCCACGAGCAGCAACAGAAGTTGCAATCATAATAGGCATGACTCCCGCCTTGAAGTCTTCGATCGTGGAGTCACGATCAATCTGATCTTTGCCGCCATGAATTGACTGACAGGGATAACCTTTTCTCATTAGATCTTTCAGCAAACTGTCGGCCGATTCCTGTCGGTCTACAAAGATTAGAGCTCGATCGTCTTCGTTCTGTTCTTCTGCGTAGAGATTCCCAAGCAGCTCTAAAAGGCGAATGAACTTTGTTTCCTCGGTCCGAACTTCGACTATCTGGGTGATTTCAGGAGCAACGACGCTGCGTCCCCCTACGACAATCTCTACGGGCTTGGCCAATGTCTTACGGGCAAGCGATTCCATCTGGCGAGGGAACGTGGCTGAGAAGAGAACAGTCTGGCGGTCAGGCCTAATGTTGGCCATAATCTTCATCACCTGCGGCTCGAAACCCATGTCGAACATCCTGTCAGCTTCGTCCAGGACGACATACGTGACTCGGCGGAGATTGGTCACTCGACCGGAATTCGCAGCTAGAAGATCTATCATTCTGCCTGGAGTACAAACGATGATCTCTGCTCCACGCTTGAGGTCTGCGATCTGGTCTTTGATCGGAGCACCACCGTAGGCGCAGACCGCCCTGAGATTCAGAGCTTTGAGGAAGGGCTTGCACTCTTTGTGGATTTGAGTAGCGAGTTCTCTGGTAGGCGTCATGATGAGACCGACGGGCCCGTCTAAACTGTCGAGCGGCCTCTGATCCTTGATGTGTCTAAACATTGGAAGAAGGAACGCTATCGTCTTGCCAGAACCAGTCTTTGCGACACCAATGACATCTCGACCCGACATGATCGAGGGAATTGCTTGCGTCTGGATTGACGATGGCTTTTCGTATCCCAGCTTCTGGATCACTTCTAGCGATTGAACTCCAAGGCCACATTGAGACCACTTCTGGACTGGCTTGGGAGCGTCAACGCCTCGGATCTTGATCCCATCAAGCTCCAGTCTCAGGTCAGCTACCTCTTCCTCCGTCATTTCACTCAGTTCTGACGGCTCGTGATAGAAGCTCTTTCTGAATGGCTGATAAGTAAGCTTGCCGTGGTTGACTGTCGGTAGGTCTTTTTTCTTCTTCTTGCTCGCCATTGCTAGGATGTCCTCCGTATCCGCAGCCACCGTGCTCAAATCTACGTCGTCGTCACCAAACATCGCTTCGGGCTGCTTGGTCTTGGAGATCTTCAGACCGTTGGTGACCTTTGGCGCGTTGATTGGATCGCCAAGACCAGACATGAATGCATCGAGTGGATCGTCCTCCTCCTGGGTTTCCTCGGGCCGGGGTTCGTTTACTTCCGTCATGGCGACATCTTTCGCTTCAGGAGCTTCCGGGGCAGGTTCTTCGCCAGCCTGATAGGCCAGACTTTGCGTCTGAAGCCGTTCTTCACGTTTCTCTGCCGCCGCCCTTGCTGCCGCGGCTGCCTCTTCTTCCGTACCAGCATCCTGCATGCCTTCATCGTCGTCGTCTTCCTTGTCATCGTTAGCCAATGCAGTATCTTCATCCATGTTGACATCTGGCGGAGGGGTCGGCAGTTTCTCTAATTTCTTTCGTCCTCCTTCTTCCTCACCAAAGTCAATGCCAGGCTTGGCAGAATGCTTTTCCGAGTCATTTGCTGCTTTGGTAGCAAGTCCAAAGCCACTGACATTGCCTCGTGCTTTCAAGGGTGCTGCGAGGCGATATTAGCTATTGCCTGGAATACTGAGGAGATCTCACCAGCTGTACCATTTTCTAGCGCTGGTATAGTGTTAGCTTTCAGACCATTTACGGTGGACTTGGTGGCGGACGTTTTGGCAATATCCGGCATGGCAATATCAGTTCCTAGCTTGTTCGTGCCTGACGAGGCAGCCGCTGCCTTTTTGGCGATAGCTTTGGGATCGAATTTGCCTGCATATGGAGCAGGAGAGGCTGGGGTTTCCACTGGTGTAGCGGGGGACATGGGCGAAGCTACAGTAGATTCTTGCGCTTTTTTGTCGATCTCGGCGAGCAGATTACGGGTGCCTCCCGTAGCTTCGAGCTCTTTCTGCTTACGGTCTTTCTCCGCTGCTTGCTTCTGTTTCCATGCTTCTAGTTTTGCAAGCCTCTCTGCCTTTTTCGCTTCGTCCGCCTGTGTAGGAGTTGCTGCCTGTTGGAGGTTAGTGATAGCCGAGGTCGAATGCAGAGGACATACTTCTTTTCCGCTGGTCTTTGAGGATCTTTCTCTGCTGCCATCCCTTCTGCCTTTTCGCCTAGAGTCAGCAGATTCGTCCCTCCGTCTTCGGGCTCGCTCTCGAGAGTCATCCCTGTAGCTCCTAGAATCCCTCTCACGACTTTTACGCCTATAATCCTTTACGGCATCACGATCTCGAGATCTTCGTCGATCCCGAGATCGGTCCCTTCGACTGGAGCGATATGCTTCATCGTCTCTGTACTTGTCTCTTGAGCGATCGCGGCGGTGACGGTCCCGATCTCTGTATCGTCGCTGGAGATTGTCAGCAGAGACCTGGTTTCAAACTGGAGCAACCTACATCAGGACTTCTTGATCGAGTTCGATGTCGGTGTCCGCGATCATCCCTGCCGCTCCGATCGTAGCGATCTCCATCTCGGTGGTGCTTTTTTGCAGAGGAATGAGAGCTGCCTACTGGCGATGGTGAGCGGACATCCCCGTGGCGAGGCATGGGCCTGGCCGGTGATTATACTTTAGTAAGCCGTCCGCAGCTCATATGTCTCGTTGACTCTTGCGTTCATATGGGTGTGGTGGGTGGAAGCTCGTCCGGGAAATTGATAGCTCTGGCTTACGACGTCGGCGAAAACTCGACCGTATGTACAGGGTAAACCGCAGGCCAATCTTCAATTGGTGTTGGTGTTTGAATCCAGGATATATTTTCAACGGCTTGAAGTTGAGCTGTCACGCCAAGCTTGATAGGGCAGAAAGCAGCTTACCACGTCAAGTCTAGTGTGTTTACTAGCATCTCCCGCCATCTTGGTCCCTATTCACGACAGAAGTCGCGTGGCTGGTCAGTATCATCTTGTACACTGCGCCATCCGTACACACAACAAGTGAGCTCGCTACAATCATCACGACATCTGCCATGATCGTCCAGAGTGGCCGTGTGGTCGTTCGGCTCCCTCAATTGAGCCTACAATGCTTGGGAAGTCGTCGGCTTGGTTTTGCAAATACTCAACGCGCAGCAGCTCTGTATAACACCTTTGATCCTCGAAAATCAATCGGTTTCGCGAACAACGATAGCCTTCTAACCTCCATCATCCGCACCTATGCGACGGCCAAACCCGTATCACGCCCCAAGGCTCACACCGGCAGAACCACCACCGCTGCCAGAAAGGCCCCTACGACTTCGAAGACAAAGGCAGCTAAGAAACCCGCTGTAAAGAAGACTGCTCCGAAGGCTATACCCAAGACTAAGTCGACAGCAAAGCCGAGAGCAACGTCAACAGCAAAGCCGAGAGCAAAGTCAACAGCAAAGCCGAAAGCAAAGCCAAGAATCAAACCCAAGCCAACGTCAGCAAAGAAGGCAAAGGCTAAGCCGAAACCAAAGCGTCAAAAGCTAACGCCGGTGGAAAAGCGTGATAACCTCATCAAAGAGCTGAAGAAGGCAGCCCTCAAGCCACCTCACGGGACGTCTTCGACAGCTTGGACGGTCTTCAACGGTGAGACGGTGAAGTCGAAATCGGGGGAGTTGAAAGCCGGCAGAGGAGCGTTTGCGCAGACCATCAAAGATGCGGCCGCAGGATTCAAGAATCTGAGCCCCGAACGTCTCGAGGTATTACCCTGTCCCTCGTCACAGACTAGCACTGACCTGATAGCATTACAATCACATTGCCAATCAGAACAAGGCAGCAAATGCTATAGCGTATCGCCAATGGATCGAATCGCACACCCCCACGGCCATCTACCAAGCCAACCTTGCGCGAGCAAATCTCAGACGCCGAAACGTGAAAGGTTATCAGTTCAAGCTCCAGGATCATAGACAGGTCACGGGAAGAAGGACTGCTTTTGCCTATTTTTGCAAGGATCGGCACTCGACCGGAGACTTTAAAGGATTGAAGATTCCAGAAGCTTCCAGACTTTGTGGTCGGGAATGGAAGGGGCTTTCCGAGAGTGAGAGAAAGGTTAGTAGTACATCTGCTTGAAGGTCTACCGACTGACATTCTGTAGCCCTATGAAGATGCTGCAGCCGCAGATATGGTGAGATATGTGCAGGAGGCGAAGACTGTCTACAATAAGGATGTTAAGCAAACGGCAGCGGCAGCCTGATTCGTTGATGTATTGTGATACCACGTACACTGGGCGAATGCGAGGCGTATGAGATGTTCTTTGTCTTGTTACTCTGTATACCATACCGTTTCGCAGCAGAAGGCAATTGAGGGTTGTACGCTCTATGGGAGCAGTTCCAAGACTGTGTATCGCTACTATCATGGTTCGCAAAGGTCGTTTCCGGGCAAGCTCATTCCACGACACTATCATTTACTCGCATTTCCTCCACGATCACTGAATACACCATCAACCCATCCTCCCTACTCTATCCCTCACCTACCCCATACACCATCACAACCTCACTTCTTCCCCCCAGCAGGCGTATAATTCGCCCCTCCATTGCCATCATTATGATACGTCGACCCGTTCGCATTGCTGTAGTAATAACTCCCTATACACATAGACCATCTCAATCCACCGTCCCATACCCACATCATCTACGGAAACAGAAGGCAGAACTCACCATCAGTGTTCGAATAGTGATAGGTGTTGTTATTTGCTTGGTTCCCGCCCGTGCTGGGGGTGTAGTCGCGGCTGCAGTAGTGGTTGCCTTGGTCGTTGGTGCCGGAACCGGTTATGTTGTAGCCGGAGCCGGTGGAGGAGGATTGTTGAGACATGGTGGTTGATGGGGGGTTTGGAATTGGATTTGGGATTGGTGTTTGGTGGTGGGTTTTCGAAAGGTTTGCTTGGGGGATTGGGGATGTTGGAGGAGGGGAAACGGGTTGTTCTTTATCTAGCTGTGGTATTATGTTGAGCCGGTACGGACCCCGCAGCAGATACGTGGATCGAGATCTTGGTTACGGTCTAAGACTATCTCTTCATTGGACAGTCAAGTGGTGGGGCTTCATGTTCGATCAATCGTTGCGCTGGGAAGCTGTTGGGATAGCACAACAAGCAAATTCATTTGGAGCAGTTAGCTCTCGGATCGCGCTCTGCACGGTCTGGGTGACTGCATTCAACAGTCTACAACGCCATAATAAATAGGTATCGCTAGCAGCTATGGTATCTATGAGGCTGGCATGGAATACTCCCAGCAAGAACTGAACACGCTTGCGCTCGAGGAATACTAGTTGTGGCTTAAAAGGATTGGTACATGGTTATTAACATTTTGCAGTCAGGTGAAAATCCAGCATCTCCAAGGGAAAGCTGTCGCGAACAGACTTGGATCGTCCGAGCAAACATGGTTGAAGCGTACTATTGTACTAATCCTGGCGTAAATTCGACGTCCTATATTCCAGGACTAAAGTACGTAAGTCGACCGGATAGGAATGCTAGACATCTTTACGTCGAGATACGTGCTCGATCTGGAAAGCGAGGGATATCATGTCGAGGAGGTAGGATGATTGATACCAGCTGCTCTAGACAAGAGATATAACACGGGTAAGTACGCTCTCTTTTCTCCTATATATATCACATAAATTATGCTATATATAATATCTCATACGTACTATCTTCTACGCAATATCTTCTACGCAATATATTATCCGCAGTATCTCATCCGCAGTATCTCATCCGTAGTATCTCATCCGCAGTATCTCATCCGCAGTATCTCATCCGCAGTGTCTTATACGCAATATCTCGTGTGTAACATCTCATCTATAACATCTCGTCTGTAATATCCCATCTGTAGTATCTTATCTACAGTATCTTTTCTATAGTATCTCTATAATATCTTATTTGTAATACTTTGTCTGTAATACTTTGTCTGTAATATATCATCTATAATATCTCATCTGCAATATCTTATCTGTAATATCTTATCTCTAATATCTTATCTATAATAGTAAGAAGGACTTGTAAAAGACCATCTTACCTTTCAGGCGTTTCTAAGAATCAAACATCATCTATACTAAACAACTTCCAGTCCGGTTCGGTCGCATGCCCTATCTTAATACTTTGCACTCTACAACTATCTTGTATACTTATCCATTGACATAATTAAAGATCGATTGTCAGTCCCCTCGCTACTCCTTGACGGCATGATCCTGAGAGTAGCAAAGCATCAGATACTCTACGAATAAAGAGACAATCACCTCCGTATAGATTCCCCTTGCCGATGTATTTACTAATCCCAAGTCTGATTTCGTATATATCAACCTCGCTATATTTGGTAGCGTAAGTTCCAAATCGATTTATATTACTATAGGCATAACGTTTAGTAATGTATAGTAGGCTTGACATGATTTTCGACTGAGTAGCTCGTTATTTCGTTCCCCTCCAGACTATCCACCCTGATATCGCGGGGCCTACTTGGGTATTCTCCCGATCCCAATCCCTTCTACCAAGCGCTTCCCTTCTCTTCACCTGCAGATTCGGCAGGTTGCTTATCATGGCTACTTGATCCCGTATCGCTTGAATGGTGGAGGTATTCTCGTAGTATATCAAGCTGTTACGCTGTTACAGTGTCCTTGGGAAACTCGAGTGTAGCTTGGGATGCCTAGAGTAAATAAGCAATGTAGATTACGCTGGATAATACTACTTACTGCCGGAGTAAGTGATTTCATGAAAGGCACTCCGATTCCTAATTCCTGATTTTTGTCTTCTGATTCGCTGCTGTCAGGAGCGTTGTTGTATATAGATAGAGATATATAGAAACATGAGTCGCGAATTGTTAGTACTAGGAGCGATCCTGTCTCGCAAATCGCCAGTGGAAACGTTGCTATCTCGTGATTCACTTGAATTAGGTACGGTTTACAAGAAAAAATTCCCCTATCAAATTATATAAAAGTATAAGTAACTAAAATTCTATGACATCGAGTAAAGAAACATCGAGAAAGTTTTGCAACTCCTGCGTTGTTAGTATATATTCAAGCAGCTACTTTAGTAGGGGGTTTCAGACAGTTCTATTCCTAGGAATAGATTACTTGTTGAACTGATCCATTCTCCTTGATTCAGTCTGAAAGCAGGACACTAAATCGAAAGTTAATTCAGGTGGTAAAACGGTGATTACATGAGCTATATCACTGATCTGTTCCTAGTTACAGAACAGTCTGAATCCCCCTAATGACAGGTCTGATTTCGCGAATATCTGCCTCGCTGGAAAGACTGATGACGCCAAATCACATCGATTGATGTTACTATAGGTACAATACATGAGCAATGGATGATAAGGAAGACACTATCTTTTGGAAGAGAGCGCTGCATCCATGACTGCTTTTGGGTACCTAAACCGTTCCCTTACAAGTCACCTTCTTCAAGGAGTTCATCCATGTCCATCCAATCCAAACCCCAGCTTCTCTTCGCCAGTTCTACCCAAATTTCGGCCATTTTGTTCGTAATATAGGACGGGTCCCTGTCGTCTGTGCTGTGGGATAAAGCTACGACCCAGTCTCGCAGCGCCTGGCTCTGCTCTGGAGTGTATTCTAACCACCTTTGACGTACAGCACATTCGATCAGTGAGAGTCCGTAATGGCGAACTATGGGCGGCTGCTCCTTCGAAGATGCAAGGCCAAACCCATGGAACGGGGCTTCATCGCTGGATCTTACCTCCTCGAGATATTGGGATGCATCCTGACAGATAGTGTTAGTTGATCTGGGATCGTGTACTGCTTCCGGCTGTCCCTTTCCGGGAAGAGATCGTCGAATGGTATTGTCTTTACGCCGGTCAAGCCACCGAAGGACTCGACGAATCTATATAAAGGATTCTCAGGACAGTCAATGAAAAGGAAGAAAGCAATCAATTTTGTGGTCGCAGTCAACCTGTACCTTTGTTGCAGGTCTACGAGCTGCTGCTCGCGAGGACCTGGGTCCGGTGGCAGAATCCGAGCGACCTCGAGCCCAGCGAACCGATGGATTTACATATAGGATGGTAATGACAAAGAAAGAACGAGACAGTATAGCGTCGAACGTTGGTTTGAAACTTAACACAGGAAGTGTGATGCGTAGGAGCTACTTGGCCAAAGCCTTTAACTTGCGGAGCGCGAGTTCTTTGAGTCTTGGAAATTCAAGAGTCTGTGTTAGCGAATAGATTGTACAGCGTCAAATGTTGGCCTGATGTTTAATGTAAGAGTATGTGATGTGATAAGCGTTTATATTTGATAGCCAAATACTCAATAAATGATAAAAGTATATACAAGCACCCTACTTTGATAGAAGTTTCGAAGCGTAATGGCATCAGCATCAACATCAATGATAATTAGATCACGAGATCGTCGAATCGTGCGGTTGCGAAAGAAAAGAACGCTACAAAGTCAGACTCGACGGCTTTGAGTGGGACGCACAGATGGCGAGCTGGGGGTGGTGATATAAATGCCCAGAGGTAGCGAAAAGTGTGGAGAAGGAAGTGTAAATGATCGAACGATCTTGCTCAATTCGTATCCATCAAGAACGATTTGAAGTTCGCTGTTGAATTGTCTTTATGATATCTCTCTTAGCCACTTCATCATCCTCACGCATTCATTCTCTTCTCCCTCCGTTAGTATCAGCTCTAAACCACTTTACCAAGTGGATGGCATGGTTGCTGCTTGGCCAGAGCCTTTAATTTTCGAAATGCGAGATCTTTGAGTCCTGATATTTCAGGAGTCAGTGCTAGCGAAGAGATGTTGGCTTATGGTCCAATTTAAGAGCTTGTGATGTGTAGAAGCCGGTGTTGATGTGTTGTACCCACGGAAGAGCCGCTTTGCATGACCATACATCGACCATCGGCAAAGCAGAGATCGTTGCTTTGGTGGAGTCCGTTCCGAAGAACTTGTTATTCCCACAGACAAGGCACTTTGGATGATCAAATATCCAACACGGGTATAACAGAGAGCGCGGATCTGTGGTAGAATGCAGAAGCAAAGAGGCCACTGAAGAGGCTTGTTATACCCACAGTACTTTGGATGATCAAACAGCCAACACGGGTAAAGAAGAGGTCGTGGCTTTGATAAAGTCCATACTGATCAAATTCCCATAGCCATAGGATAGCCAATAGGGATGGTCATATACCCAGCATGGGTATAACAATGAGCGTGGCTCTGGAGAAACCATTCTGTAACAGTCTTGATGGCAGGGCCGGCTTTGGCGCATTGCTCTAGTACGTTTCTGGCTCAGAATCGGTCTTATCTCCAACGCAAGCACTTTGGATGATCAAATAGCCAACACGGGTATAGGAGTGAACGAGGAAAAGGTTCAAAACGAAACCGATCCTCCAGCGTGTCGTGAAGGCGTGTAAGTGATCACTTGTCGGTGGCATCGACCAAAACTATTCATGTCCGTACATTTTATGGCAATCTTTTCGAGAGCGTTGCTTATCAGAGGATCATTTGAGGCAATCAATGTACCATCGTACCGAGCAGGCCTGTTGATCCCGTTTCATATCATCGAAGCTGGCTCAGCTCACCATGGGTACGGCTTTTGAGACGGTGTATGTGGAACTCGACTCGAAAGCGGTTTGCAATTAGCGGTTGTTTCCTCAAGACAGCAGCAAAACGTCCATTTCATCAAGCAAATCCAAAGAGGCCTTTCAATTTACCAGCTCGAAATCGGTCTTGAGTTCGCGATCCTTTTCTCAAGACAGTAGCGAAACAACCATTAATTTATCTCCGTTTCAATTCACGAACTCGAAAGCGAATCTAGCTGCTCGAACGGAATCCTGCCAAAGGGTGATTTGGTGATTCCAAAAGGGCCCATGAATGAACTCATCTTGGCCTGAGATGCCAAATTGGTTGTTTTTGAGTGCGTGTGATTCCGTATGAGGTCGGCTGCTCTCCTTGCCAAGTTGGTAGACGGTGCGGTGGGTCTGGGTGAGTGGTGCCGTCGCTGATGGCCTGAATCAGTACAAACGAGCTGAAGTTGTCATGGAATCTTTTGATTGCGATGAAACTCGGAATCAAACCAGTGCGGAAAGCGGAAGGTAAACCTGCAAGTGAGTTGTACTCGGAGCAAGCAGCAGTCGATAATGGGCTCAGAACGACGCAATTCTTAGGGGGATGTGAGAGAAGTCAGGAACTTCGAGCCGCTTTCAAGTCGCGATCCTTCTCGGCCACTCTAATGACTCTGTCATAATCCACTAAAGTCGGCTGAGCTTGATATGTGTTTGATATTTGAGGCGATGGGCGAGGAATTCGACTTCAAAACGGCTTGCACTTCTCGAAAGATGTAACCAAAGCCAGCTGGTATGGGCTTGTAGCCGCGAGATTAGCTAGAATGATTGCTAGCAACTCTGCATCCCCACGCCTCAATGGTAACGACTTATGTACCATTGCATATGAACTCGATGCGTGGCTCAGCCGAAAGATATGGCAGACCTCTTCGGCGGTTTCCACGAGTTGGTGTTGCAAGCCATGTATGCATGTAATAAAGAGACTCCCCCTGAAACCTTGGCCATCCGCTGGTGAAAAATGGCAAAGGAATAGTGAGACATTACAGCGTTGAACCTTGACCTGGAATCCAATCGCAAGAGTTTGTGATGCGGATCAACCAACAAGGGCAAAGTAGAGAACGTTGGTCTGGGGCAACTGGGTTTGAAGAAACTTATTACAGCCGCAATGGAAGTATTCGAGGCGGATTGGATAACCAGCAGGGATAAAGCAGCGAACGTGGATCCGAGGAAACTATTTTGAAGAGACCTGTTGTACCCATAATGCAAGCATTGAAGCTGATGAAGATACGAATCCTTGAAGTGGCTGGAAAGAAAATGTTCGTTGTTCGCTGCGAGTCTGATAGACTGCGCGAGGTGCATTTGATAGTCCTTGGACCAAACCCCACGACCCGCAAATTTCTGTCTCCACTGCTGGCCCGTACGGTGGCCCAATCATGTTCGGTGAGCTGATGGAAGACTCTCATGTTTTGCACTAATTCGCGCTTCTTTGGCTTCTGCATGGACTTTTTATCAATGCTTAGGTTGGGAAGCTGGCTGATCTTGCACCTCCTGAAAAATTGTTTATTGATGAGATTATGAACCTAAGATTCTTATGACCCGTTGCTTGTTCAATGGCTACGGTCTCGTTATCTGTGAATGGACGCGGAAGTTGTTGTGGCTTACGTCATCAGTTGGCCATTGTTCTGCTAAGCGCAAATGCAAAGAGGGCGAGTGCTTCATGTTGCTTGATGATGATGTTATTGGTCTGAGTGTGTTCTTCGTTGCTGGTAGGCCGTCGCTCGGCTTGTGCTCCGATCGTAGCTAGGGTTCGTGGATCTTGGGGTTCCTGATTACTTTCTTCTGCCTTCTTTCGAGTAACCCGTTGTTGACCACCCTTAATCCCTGCTGCTATTCTTTCTTCAGACAGCCCTTCCTTGCTTGGCTTGGACTCCGCGGTCATAACTTTGGAAATAACTTCTTGGCTGCTTTCATGGATATGTCTTAGATGTTGTTTGAGACAAATACACTGGATGTTCTGTTCTGAAAGGTGGAGGAAAGGATGAGGTTGCAAAGAACGTTGATAGATGAAGATGAGGTGATAGATAAGTAAGGTCGGCGGTGACTCAAAGGTTTGTGTCGACACTAAACGGTCGAGCGGATGCTAGCTGGCGAGAGCCTGTCTCTGCTAGAAGGCATCGTCTGAGAGTTCAAGACTGTGGTTGGTATGAGTATTACTCGGCAGTCTGATTATATGTGTGAGGGTTGGTATGAATATCCCCACCCAGAGTGAGAGTGAGAGTGCAAAGCGTCCATTGACAATCCTTTTTCCTTCTTGGTTTCACTCCAGGAGAGGAGAAGAGAAGGAAGTACTGCTTTGAGTCACGTCGGATAGATGATAGTAAGCAACATGATGGATTGACTGATTGTTAGATCGCAGGCACGCAGGATGTTGGATGAATATTAATGCCAAGGCGCTAGAATTTCCTAGTTCTAATACAACAGAAAAGGTAGGATAGTCTTGTCGTCTTCTGATTCTGTCTTGCTACTATGGGGGTTGCTAAGGAGTAGGAATAATAGGGGCATCTGTCTCCCTAAATACATGATTCCAACGCTAGTCCAATTACCCCTCATCAACAACTATGACGTTCTTGGGAGCCAAGCAAGTCCCCTTTGGAGTCTACCATGTGTTGTACCTAGAATTCCAAAGATTCCCATGAGCCATCACATGTTAATTGGACTGACCACCCGAGGATTAGCATCGATCCAACGCTGATCCATATTAGAAGCCGCAAGAATGGCGACAATACTTTAAATCGCTCATCTTTTCCTGATAACAGCTCCTTTGTGCTATCCGAAGGGCAAGAAGCATTAGCCGACCTTTTCCAGGTCTCGTTGGAGATTCATACCTTGCATCTTCTCCGTGGCCTCTTCACTCTTAGAGCATTGGCTGTAGTCCGCTATATTCTTGGTGATGCCGCTCAGTTCGTAGGTATGATTACGCAGTCTGTTGACCGAATGGAGGTTGTAATTGAAATGAACCGCCAGGGATTTCGTCCACGGTGTCAGCTCATGTGATGGACCCTCTAGTCGTTGAAGCACAGACATTTTGCCGGCGAGCGAAAGATATTGGCTGGTCAGAGACTGACTGATTTGCTCAAAGTGTATGCCTTGAGACCGCAGTGTCTGAATTCATACTTTGAGCGCTTCCGTGAGACCTAATTCTTGACAGAGGATGAAACCCATGAACGAGTGGTATCGCGACAGATCGTCATTCGCGGTGTCGAGCTGTGCCTTCAACTGAGCGTAACTTTCAGCTTCCAAGGTCAAGGACTTCTCCTTCCAACCCTGCGCCTGCCCTTCGAGCTCTCGAATGCGTACCTCGGCAATCCGCAACTTGTAGTTACAGACTTGGTACTTCTCACTCAAATCTTCGATATCCTCCTCTTGCCGGGTCTTCCTCCGCACTAAAAGTTCGGTGGGAACATCTGCTCGAGAGTTGAGCTCTTCCATGAGTTCGGTGAATGCCTCTTCGGTCTTATCCGCTCGCTTTTCTGCTTCAGCTCTGTGACGCTGCTCTTCAAACAAACCTTGCTCAAGGGCCGCTGTGGCTTCTTGCTTGCAGGGCATGCCCGATCAGCCTCATGGAGAGCACATTGAATGTCCAAGTTATGATCTATATAAGGCTGGCATTTCGTTTTCAATGCCGCTTATAGTATGTGTATATATAGACATGTATATATATATATATAGAAGAGGAAGAAGCATGAGACGAAGTATAGAAGACAATTCAAAGTAGATCTTATACATCAAGCCTCTATCATAGCCGTAAAGGGTGTACATGCACTTAAATGACCGCTTAGCAATGACTATCAACAAGACCCAGAGCGCACGCTTTCACAAGAGCTACAGTTAAGTATGGCATAAGCTCGGCGAGATATAAGGAGTAACGAGAGTGAAAATGATAGTCAAGATGGATCTGAAGCTATTGTAACAGTGTTGTATGTTGCTATATGTATTGATGATCACTATTCGTTGTGCTAGAAGTGGACAATGGAAAAGAAAGACTAGAAAAAACAAGATGGGATCTGACAATAGGAAGTGTTCTACTGAAAGAAAAAGGAGAAGGAATGATTGGGAGACGTCGTTTATATACAGATAGGTGCCGGATGATCCTGTGTCGTCTCCGTGAAGGCTAGTCGTGAACTGGATCTGCGAATGAAGCCAGGAATCAAGGGAAGAAGTGAAAGACAGAGACAAGTACGGAACAAATAATACGAGCAGAAAGGAATGGAAAATAAGGTATTCGTCGTATTGACAGCCCCTGCGTCATTCCTGGTGCTGTAGGAAATGGAACGTGGAGTAATGAATCAGTCAAAATGACTCTATCACCATCACCGACAGGGCAACTGACATGTGATGATACGTACGACGGAGAAACCTCCTACGTCACTACCACAGGTAAAACCCAAGGCACTTAGTGCCCATGGCCAAACAAGCAGTGTAGTAAATCTCACCATCGTGTAAAGGTTATCTAATCAACAGTAATCCTCGTATTGTATTGAGTATAAGGTAGTTGGTATGTTTTGCTCCGAGAGAAATCGAGCGTCCTAGGTACGCTTTTCCAAGAAGCAAAGAATGCTTGTAGAAAGAACACTAGCGTCAATTAGCGTACTTTCGCTTAAATTACTCCATCAACACATGCTTGACCTTCTTCCTTCAAGCAACCTACTCGGCATTGAGGACACCACGTGTCCGATGTGACTTGGAGTAGCGCTTCCTTCTGTCCTCCCTGAGCAAACTCATGGTCCCGAACCTTCTAAGGAAGGAACAAGGACGTCGTATCACCACAGCGCAGCCGTAGGCTCGCTGGGAAAACACCACACCCACCTTCGCGCAGATAAGTCAGCTGCTGAGCAGAGCTCACCCCTCCAACGCAGTCCTTGAGATTCGTCGGGCATACATATAAATACCTTGCGAAGTCACTCCGACCTCTTGAGAAAACTGAATCCTTACCTCGCTCCAGCGCAGTGACGCAGATTCGCAGGATTTGACCAAGTCTACCGATGGACAATTCAAAGACTTTCTTTCTCCACCGTAGGCGCCCAGCAAAACGACCCCCTGACAGCGACGACACGCTTCGACCAACTCCAGACCCTGTCGACCATTTCTGGGACCAACCGGAAGATCTTGAGACAGTCAGGCACGAAAAGGTCGCATGAACCGGGCCCGCTAAAGACACAGCAACGAAGGCCTCCGCAGAGTCCACTGCTGCCTTACAAGGAAGCGGCTCACGATCAGTTCCCGCGCCTAAGCAGAAAGGTAAGGGTCGCCAGTTGGGGGCTACAATATCTGGCGCCGAGGTCATGGCTGAGTTCGCTTGGCGTCTCGAAGCTGCTGCTGAAAAGAAGAGGAAGCGCGAGGAGTCTGCCGAACATGTGAATGCCGCCGAGCAGCAGCCTGGGAGATCAAAGGTAAATGCTGACAGTCAGCAAGCCAGTACCAATGAAGGTGAGAGGTCAGCAAAAGGTTATCCGAAGATCGGGAGCGTTGGAAACGATGAGAGTCCAATTCTTCGCAAGCAGCCAAGACTCACAAACCGCCAGAACGTCGGTCTTGGCCCAGTCACTTTGGGTCCTGTGCTGCCTCACCGCGGCATCACAGAACGTTCAATCACGTCTCTCGGAATCCAAAGGGTGGAGCAAGCCCCCCGGCGATACCCATACACGCTCACGCAGGACGAGATGGCAGCTGTGGAAGAAGCCAGGACGCAAGACGGGTTTCGACTGCGTGCTGTCTCGGAACGGCATGATTTAGTTCTGCAGAAGGTTCAAGACCCCACCGCCCCTTATAAGAAGGATCTCTATGCCCTTGGTGCGACCGAGAAGCGAGTTCTGCACAATGCTTCCAAGCGCAAAGAGGAGCAACAGATGAACTTTTACCAGCTCACCGCTAAGGAGTGGACCACCATTCGGAGAAGCAGGAGTGACGAGGTGCAGAGAAAGCTTGATGGAAGAGCTTCACCAGGCGATTTTATTAAGGGAGCCCAGTCTAAGAATCTCAAAGCTAAGTCCACCAAGGCACATTCTAACCAGACTCGTGAACTCCCGGCTCACATTTTCCCAGTTTTACAAGAACAGAGCACCGTTACCCATGGAGTAGAGTCAGATGGGGAGGCGAAGGCACAGGCTGAGGCGGATGCTGGGGTGAATGCTAAGGCGGATACTGAGTCGCACGCAGAGTCGGAAGTGGAACTGTATACAGAGGCAGAGGTCGAGGCACATGCAGAGGCGGAGACGGACTCCAAGGCGGGAGATGAGCCCGAATGGGCATCTGGGTCGGAGGAGGGTGAGATCAGAGAGTATTCCCATAGCAAATGGGGATGGACAAGGTGGCGGAGTTAAATCTAATGGACCCATTTCAACCCGCACAGGATACGGAATATGTCATTTAAATTTGTTCTCCCTTTCTTGACACATTGTTGCATTTAGTAATGTGCGTGGTCCATGGATCAGAGAGCAAGCGTCAAGCTAATGACCTTTCTGTATGGTGGACGCCTCCACCTTGACAAGCCATCATCTCTACCGACTGTACTACCAATGAGTCATTCCTCGTCGGGGATCGGTAGGAGAAGGAGAGTTCTCTGTAGGTCCGCTTCGATGTAGAAGTCAGAGGTTGTACATAACCAATAGCTTCGAGTTGGGGGGCTTTTTGCATTTCCTCGATGGATCTCGGAACACGTTGAGTCGGCTATTGCGGCACGCGCTTATTTTGTTGTATGGTTCGGCCGACTAGCGCTAAAAGCCTTGACCATTAGACTGGGCTATGTGGGTTCGTTCCTTCATCCTAATGCATCATGAAAAGAATCATCTACGCCTTCTTCATCCTCATAGCGAGACAAAATACTAAGGATCTCTCGACTGGTTGGTTGGTGACCTTATGTCGTAGCCAAAAGGAACTCTGAAATGATCCTCTCCATATCTACTTACTTTCTCTCAACCAGCAGTCCTCCGTGCGCCCTTACCTCAACCTTAATTCTATCCAAGGGTTACCGTTCGTCCATAGGCTCCATCAGTATCCCTTAAATATTACGATTGGCGTACGGAATGTGCTGGCAGGCGTCCTTATCATCGTCTGCAGTCGTGACGTAGTAATGTCGGCTGTCATGTATCTGCTCAATCTCATTAAGTCCTTACCGTCAGAGGTGCGAGCGCCATCGTGACCAACTGAACTTTATCCATTCTGCTTATCTCATACATGGAAGTATCGACGGCGAGAAATTCCTAAGACTATTACCCCCTTCGCGAAGTGATAACAAAAATATGGGAAACGTAGCTACTAGAGGACATATATGACCCGGACGTCCAAAATACCGGATACATTGATTGATGATAACGCAGTCAGATGTGCCAACGTCACGCTGGTCAGATTGATGATTATAACACCAAGCGCTTATGCACTCAATCGAGTTAGATTACTGACATCTCTAATCACCATGATTTCCTTCATATAGAGTGAGTCCCTTCATTCTTCACACATTTCGTGTCACGTATCAAGCTTTCTCTATCTCCGTAAATCACTTTAGCCTTAACACGCACGATCGCGATCTTTAGTGTTTAACCTACGTTCCCCACTATCAATTCTACTCCTACTTTCCACATCATACCAACAAGTCTTAAGTCTGCTCTGACGACAATATTCATCCCCACGCATTTACCCACCTTTGTCCAGAAGCCCCCGTCAATCTTACATTGACACTCAGATCCAACGTTGCTCTAGCCATTGACCCGTGCAGAGACAGTTTTTCGCCAGACAACAGCTCAATCCTCCGATACTTGAGACGAAACATGGCTAGCAAACCTTCACCTTCGCCCCCAGCACCTGCAGAAAAAGTATCAACAGATGGCATGAGCCATATACTTCGCAAGGCTTCGTCATCGTCAGAGCCGCAGGAAATCCTCTCTTCGTATCTGCCTGCGGAAGTCATAGAGGCAATTATTATGCGAGCCGACTTCAGCGATTTAAAAGCTTTGATCCTCGTCTCCAGGGCCTTCAGTTCTCAAGCCTCACGACGATTGTTTAGGACGCTCAGATTTTGGGCAGATGAGGACATAATCAATGCTACGCCGCCTTTGGGTACCCGGTTGCGTGACTATCTGCACGCATCCATGCCACTAGCTTTCATGAAGTTCGTCAAAGTCATCGAATTTCGGACACCGGTTATTCGAAACCCATACCCGTTTGATTCGTGTCATCACTACACTGCGTTTCTTAAGAAATTTGGGAGTCCGACACCTAAGATTGTTCAATTTTTCGAACAATTCGAGAAGAACACTCTGCGAGGCTTTGTTTGGCAACTACATACATGCATACCTGACGGCATCCTCAGTGCTGGTTCGAGTCTGGTGGATGAACAAAGGGCTATTGAGACCATGTCGCTAATCACGTTCAAATGTTCCAGCGAAAAGGGGAAGGAGCCATATGTTTTCACCAATTTCAGACGTATACACAGTTTTTCCTGGATTGGCCTCGAGTCGCTGACAGAGACTAAGGCCGCCCGTGATTTCCTTAAGTCGAACAGGAAGATTCTCGAGTCCCTCGAACTCAACTTTGTTCGATGGACCGAAACTGAAGAGCAATGGAATAGTCATCAAGACTACATCGCTTCTGTGGACAACGTCTTTGCAAAGTACATATTGCCAAGGGGATCTGACGATCTGATCCAGGAGTTTCGATCCCTCCGCAGGTTATCGCTGACAGAAGCGCCTCTCACCGGCGCAGTACTCGAGATAGTATCGGCTCTCAATATCAGTCAATTGCGGTTCCTGAAATTGGATGATTGCGCTGATACATCGAAGCTCCTGCACGCTGTAGCCACAGCCAAGACACCGCTGATGTTGTTGAGCCTTGAACTCACGATGGAGGATCATATCGAAGCGGACTGGACAGGATCGGCTCTCGTTCGATTCCTAAATTCATTCGAAGGACTTGAGGATCTACATCTCTTGATCAATCCCGCATGTCCCGCTCTGACGTATTGGCAGGCCGCCGCAAACCACAAATCGACTCTGCGGAATTTTGCCTATCATGAAAGAATTCGTGGGAATGGAGAATTCTGGAATGAGGACCAGTACTTGGGGTCCGGCGAGTACTGGTATAGTCCGTTATGCAAAGAAAACCGACTTCGGATACTGCTTGATTTCAATCTTGATTGCTTGGGGTATTGTAGTTCTTCGCTTGAATTCTACAGATATTATCAGAGTCATCACGACGAGCTGAAACCTTTCACCTTCAAGCTCTTACATATTAGACGCTCGGCAGAACAGCTTGATCGAACATATCCAAGATCCTTCAAAGACTTTATGGCCAAGGTTGCGATACCACTCGACCAAGATTGGCCTCCAGACGATCACTACGATTTTTTCAGTTGTGTTGAATGGGCCTTCGAGAGCGAACATTTTCCAGAACTCCAGATCCTAGCTTTTGGAGATTTCGCTCACGGTGGTCGCTTCTCAGACCGATCCTTACTATTCTGCAGGGAGACCAAACCAAATTCCGATTTCCCTTTCCGAGTAATGCAAAGGAGCGGATGGGTTGAAGGCACAGGTGCTCTCCAAACCTTTGGACTGGCCAAGCACGAGATGGTACATTTCGAGGGTATACATCAACCATTTGAATTTCTTGCTGCTTGTCCTGCAGAACCGTTCATCAATCATCGCTACTTCGACGAATAGGCCACATCAACTGTATCAGTTGAGTCCAGTGGAGGCAAGACTGTGAAGGCAGAGGACAAGGGTGAGTTGATTACTTGCTATGAAGAGGGCGATCTTGAAGATACTCCAACACCATCCATTAATAGACACGATGGCGAAGCTGTACGGACCTTAGACAGCTCCCACGAAGCGAACTCATCAGAGGCCAGGCTCAAGCAGTGTGTACCAACTCGCCATGTTTGATGTGGAATCCTGACATTGAGGCATAGCTGTCTCATGATCTACTGGCGTTTACTGGACTCGAAGTTTTGCTACATTAATGAGTCTCCGAACCTCCATGTCCAAGGCCAACGCTGCTTATCATCGCTCCATCCAAGACGAGCTGTCCCTTCCCAGAAAACTTCTCTGGATTCGGTGAATCCGGAACATATCACCCCTGACAATCTGAAATACAGGGGACATACTAACGCGCCAATCACTTACAAAGCCTGCACTCAGTCACTGCACGAATTCCGCCGTCGCCGATAATATGTTCAATCTGGGGAGGGGTGCACAAGGCTTGGATCTGAAAGGTTTGATGAAGAGGGTTCTCTGGTATGAGGAAGTGGCTCCCAAAGCAGACAGTTTTGGATGGAGTGGAGGTTTTCGTTACTCTGCACCTTCAGTTTGCTACTTTCAATGTTGCATAGACCCACGCGAGCAGGATGATCTAAGTACTGGAAGTTGAGAGTATACGCTCACGTTGCGAGAAAATGATGGCAATATGTTATGCTGCATAGAGATTTCGAGTCGGCTTTGAACTTTACTCTGACCTGTATCTGCCGGCAGACCTCGATCGTTGTGCAATTCTGGCAACATTCACGCGTCCAGCATCGAAAAGTACAATAATTCATGTCGGCTTCTCGATCAGATTGGGAGTAGCCGAATTATAGTCACGCATCAAATGTGCTTTGAGGCGGGATCCCATAGTAGTCGATTCGTTGGATACCACTCTGTAGGAAAGCATCAAAAGTAGATCCTATATCTCGTCATCGCCGACACAAGCAGTGATGAGGGGATTATTTCAGGGCGTGAAGGCACGGAATGCATGTCCTTTGCGTAGTTTAATTCGTTTCGCTCATCAAGTCGGCGCGTCCTCATGTAAGCGCTCGTTATCTGCAGAATGCCTGAGTACTATGCTGCTGTACTTCGCCATCAGGGCATTAACATTTGGGATTGCTGCAATCCGGAGCGTGTCTTCTAAATTGATCCCCAGTAGCTGGTAGGCAAGCCCACGTCCTGCAACATCCGCTGCATGTGTATACTGGACCACTGTCGAGGAGTCCAGTCTACTCTGGCGTTTGTTGTCGCTAAGGATTAGCGCGCGTCCACCTCGTATAAAGTGAAAATTTCTCACCGAACACACTTCTCTCTTCAGACAAAACGAAGGAAACCATCCACGGCGACCTTCCCTTTGGCAAACCAAAGGATCTGTCTCGTTAAGCTCCGGCTTATAGTTTTTGAAGCTCCGGCTTTCTCAAACGCTCCGCTATCGCTTCGCGCTAGTAGGAATTTACAAATCATCATCATATCGATGTCTCGCGATGCAAATCGTGCCGAGGTCGGGTGGGGTCACCCAGACGCTCATAGGGTCATTACCCAGCAGCGCGATGAGGCGCAGAGAGAGCTGCAGGCTTCGCGAGAGGAGATTGTGGCTCTACAACACCGTCTCGATGAGGCGCATGCGGAGATCTTGGCCCTGCGAAAGCGAGACCCGGTCATCCAACGTGCTCTTAATGAAGCTGATCGTGAGACTCATCCCATCGAGAGAGCGACCAGGCAAGAGGAGGGTACCGATGAGTTGGCTCCCAAGTTTCAAGTCTCTCACGATCCATGGAATAATGCTGACGCACGCAATCAAGGTTCTCAAAAGCCCCAGCGAGAGGGTACAGAGCTTCGAGAGACGCTGCCGTTGAGTAGAGCCTCTATAATCGTGCCCAGACTGGAGGTTCCACAGGCTATGGTGGAACGAAATCCCGCACCAATACCTCAGCCGCCAAAGACCGCAGCTCAGCCCGCCGCCACTCAGGAGGAGACTCCGGATGTGAGATTTGATCCTAATGCGGCAAGCGATGAGGACGATGAGGAAGAACTTCAACGCCAAGCTGCTTTCGGTGCTAGACTTTTGGCATATCGAAAGGCTGCTCTAGAAAAGCAAGACTCTACCGCAGTGCCTCCACCGAAAACACCGTCTCCTCTCAGAAATGCGGCGCCGACCATATCTACAGCAGATGATGGTAGGCCTTTCAACGATAAAGAAGCTTCCTCACTAGCTTCGCCGCGACTTTTTTTCAACGAAACGGCAACATCTGCTATGACTAATGAAGGTAAGTCACCATGGAACGAAGTTTCAACGCCTGCCAAGAACTACAATGGCAGAACTTCATACCGGAAGCATATGTTAGCAGTCACAAGGAAGGAAATGCACGAGGTGCAAAACGCCAGACGAAGAGGACCCCTACCAAGGAGCTATCACCAGATTACCGATGACGAGTGGACCGCCATTCAAGAACGCAGACAGGAAGAAGGGGAGACCAGGGCAGCTAAAAGACGTTTACTGAGGAATAATGCAACAGCAATTGAAGTCGAGAATCTTACAGCTAAGTCCATCGATGTTCACTATGGCCAGACCAATAGTGTCCCGACTGACTCTTTGTTAGATAGACGAGAACAGGGAATCGACGTCAAGATGGCAGAGTCAGAGGCACAGTCGGAGCCAGAGGACAAGGGTGGATCTACAGCGGATGATGAGCTTGTTGGACTTCTGGCTCGGAGGAGGGCGAGATAGTAGGATACTCTCATCGCATATGGGGTTGGACAAGGTGGCGGAATTAAGTAAGTATGGTTTATCAGCCCCTGAATCAATCAGCCAGTGATACCTCGCACAATTGCAATGTCTGATACAGATTCTATCCCTCTATACTTGGCCTGTAGCAACATAATTACGGTGAGCAGTGTACTTCGTCTATCGAGACGTAACCAACGCATCGGAGATTCACCGGAGGCCCTTCGTATATCAGCTTCAACACTTATCGAAATCTAATTGTCGCTGATGTTGCTCCAACCACAGACAGGCTTCTCCGCTCCGCGAATCGGATGTCCGCTTCCGAGTCTGACATCATACAGTTCCAAAGGTTTCTAGCGTAAGTCTTAGCGTGGTATTCCAAGTTCATAACATTTTCTTCCCTCCCCCATATTCCTTCTTTCTTCTTCATTCGTAAGAGCTTCGGCTCTTGCGTTTCCATGCTGATGACCATGTCGTCACATGAGAGCTCCGGCTCTTCATACCCCGTTGGCGGCCTCAGTCGTCTTCGGAATTTTCCTACTATCAACCTCAAAGTTCCGGCTTGTTGGTTTCCGTGCTGATGCTCGTCATCGCACGAGCGCTCCGGCTCTCTCAATGGCCGGCGGCGGCATCAATCATCGCTCGGAATTTCTTCCATAAGACTTCGGTTTTTTCTTTCTGTGCTCATGACCTCGTGTCGCACGAGCTTCGGATATTAGAAGAAGTTAAGTCCGAGAAAGCATGCTTAATCGTGCTGAACAGCAAAGATTTTGCTCTTTCTATCACTTACGCATTCAGTGCAAAATCTAATGTCAGGGCGACACACTTCACTCTGTCACTTGAAGGAGTAGCATAATGAATTTACCCGTGTTCAAACTTCATCGTTCAGTGAATGTCCATCATATGTACAGCATGATTCACGCTCCGTCACCCCAACGCGCATCTTCATTCATGTCCAACCTTCACGTGCTATGGATGGTACGACAGACTTCACACTTCGTCACTTGAACGGTCACCGGCCTTCTGCCTGAGGTGATGTGCTACTTTGCGTCACATCCCACCGTTTTGATCACTTCTATTGAGGTCCCATGGCCAGTAGCATAAATAGGGTATCTACCTTCTCTTTCCAACATGACCTTGAAAACATACACGCGTACACATATGTGATCATACACGCTCCCAACCATGGCCTTGCCCACACTCTCCCATCCTACCATCATTTCTCTCCAGCTTGCCTTTTCTTACCCGTCTTCACCAATGTCCTCGCCTCAAGTAGCAACACTGTGACGTGATTGATCGTGTAATCGAGTGTCAATCAAAGATTCACCACTAGCGTGCATTGTTAGCGCAAAGCTTATCCGTCCATAACTAACCCCCGCCTCGACCCATCTTTCTTCCTTCTTTTCTTTCTTCTCCAAGATGACAATGAAGGACGCTGTTTACAGTGACCTTACTCCTAGACCACTAGGAGTACCTAAATCTTCGGGAAAGTGTTTGAGCTCCGGCTCATCCTTTCTCAGGGCTCCGGCTCTTTAAAATTCGAACCGCCGTCGGTACTCGTCGGTAGGAACTTCTAAACACTTTAATCACAAATGTCACCTACACATGGGACATCACAGGACTGTTGGGTACTGGTTAAGGCACAGGTGGTGCTTTGCGCCACCACTGACCTTCCAGGTCAGCCTAGGACAATGGCCAGTTCGACCACTTCAATGTTGGATACGAGCTGGTGTCAGAATTGACAATAAGTGAGTGATCGTACAACCCAAAACGTATGCATTTCACCTTCTCTGCAGCGCAATAAGAGCTCTGCAGGAAGCAAACGTGGAAATACAGTCTCGAGTTCATGACTTGTTCAGTTTGTTTCAACATTTGATGACATGGCATGCCAATCTCTCCGGTACTTCATGGTAATGGCAGTACTCAGCGTTTCATCGAGCCGGGCTTTGATGCTTTCAGAGACTCAATTTGGTTGCTTTCAGAGACTCAACGTTGAATGCATTCGTCCAAGTCAGCGCTGAATCTTGTACCACTTCTCCAGCCTGATCGATCGTCAGATACCATGGTAGCGAGGGGACCGTTTGCATAGGAGTGAGTGATTACTAGATTGATCGCAAAATGATTGATATCTGGAAAGTCACAGGGAGTTTTTGGCATGACCTTTTCAAGTTCGGCAGCGAAGACAGCAGACCTGGCTACCTGGAATTTATAATCGTTCGTATCACGGCGCTCACCTCTAAAGCATGATGACCTACTTATCAGGAAGACCTCAGACATTGGTCAGTATTACAACTAGGAGTCTCCGTTTTTGATCATGACTGGAGACAGCAGTGTCTACCGCGATATCTATCTGGCTTCTCTCCGGCTTCCTCACAGTTGTATCTTATCTCTACATAGAAGCATAACATGACCTCTTTGTTCCCAGTTGATATTACCGAATTTCTGATCTCATGCTCACCTTCCTTTCCTTAGCCAAATCCTCTTTCTCCATCTCGCCAAGTTGAAGGATCTGCTAGAAGCGCTGGAGATCACGACAAAGCTGTGATCGCTACCCATCGTGAATAAATTGAGATAGACTCTGCCTTGTTTTGGTCAATCTTTAACATGAAGAACTCAAGATTAACTCACAATCCACCATGTTGCATCTAAGTCGAGCCGGCACTTGGCAGTCAGCATGTCCAAAGCTATCGATGAAGATCCATCCATATTAGCTAAAACCGTCTTGCTGATATCTGAAACAGTGAAAAGAGACCGACTGTCTAGTTGATACCGCTTATTCTTACTTCTTTATATACATATATATATATTTCTTTTCTTTCCGAACTTGTTCAAAGAGAGTGCGTCTTTCTTGAGCGTCTGCAGTCTCTGAGATCGATGGCATGAAGGTAGACTTCAATGCGGATCCTGACCTACCCAGCTACGATGGAGAGGTCTTGAGGGATCCACTTTGGTTCGGACGCGTCGAGGAAGGCCCCTCAAGAGCTCCTCACCCAAGCGAATGTGGACTTCTGGATCTTGCTAAGCATGCCAGCGCACACCGATGCGAGGCCTACCAGCCATCCATGGACCAAATTGCTCCACGATCATAGACTTTATAATGTCAAGATCTCGGTCAAGATCAATCTTACCATGGCAATCCAGAAAACTTGATGCCGTTGATAAGTTCTCCAACTTGAGCTATGAGCCTGAACTCTTGGGCGAGACCCGCCTTGCGATCATATCGGATCCAAGTCGCAACACCAATGTCGTGTATGGGGACCTCACTTGGGGTCTCAAGTGAAAGGAAACGCAGGCGAACATAGACCTGTGGGAATCCCTCATGGTCGAGTACTCCAAGACGAAGACAGACAATCCAGCTCAGATGGAACTCCTTCGCTCACCGGAGCACATGAGAAGCAATCTCGTCACCTGCACTGGCCCACCAGGTTCCGGCAAGACCAGGACTCTCAGCGACATGATCATCGCACTCGCTAAGATTGGGCACACAGTTCTGTGTGTGGCCGCTGCCAATACCGCTGTCGATTTGGACGCCACCACGGTCTATCGTGCCCTCGGAGATGAGAGATGAAAGAAGTTGAAGTGCCTTCGATTGGAATCCGACAGTGCAGAGCAGGCAGCTGTACTCAGCAAGGTGAACTACGGTGCCTACAATGAAGAAGACACCGAGCCGAAATTAGATAGGGTTCATTATATATATACATAAACATAGGCACGGAAGCCTTGAACGACCCTGTGATGCGCAATGCCCTTGAGAGGACTGCGATACCATATGCCGATATGGAGGTCATATAACTCGGAAGGGTGTCTCTACTATCTGAGACGAAGGATGGCACGATATAATAGCGAAGTGTATTCTAAGCGCAAGGGGGACTACAGACTCGCGACTGCTGACGAGGTAGCGGCAAGCACTGATACAGACAGGGTTGCGCAGCGATACAGCAAGCTCGGTCGCAGAGAGGGTGGGCCGACCAGACTGTGGACAAGGTGTACGCGAAACTCCAGCAAAACTACAAGCTGCGAAAGTCCGACGTCCACGTAGGCATGACGCTGGACTTCCATATCTGGCAGCTCACGGACTCGGACAGCAAGGCCGCCAAAGTCCTCTATGAGGCAGAGCGTGCACGGTTAAGCGAAAAGGAGTGCGCGAGAAAATTCGCCAACTCGGAGATCTCCGTGGACATGTTCGACAGATCTGCCCTTTATCGGAGATGCGTCGCCAACTACATCGACAAGAAAGGCAGAATTCCAGGCAAGACGAGAGATCAGTTCGAGGCGGAGAGCGACCGTATGGTCTCCTGTGTGCTTGCGGAAACGAACATACTCTTCACCACGGCCAGCAATACTGGCGGTAAACTGATCGAAACCGGAGCAAGCTTCAAGCCGACGGTGATCATATGTGACGAAGCCGGACAGATATCCATACCAAGCCTCTGCGTGCCACTGACATGCTTTAATACTTGGGAAGGCTCGTTCCTAATTGGGGATCCCAATCAACTCCACCACCAAGTTACGTCCGGGCGATTCAACAAGTTCTTTCTGAACTCAAAGATTTCACCAGTGGCGATGCTCGCTCAGAAGGGGTTCCCTAGCATCCTCCTCGACACGCAGTATTAGATGTCTCCGGCGATCTCAACGTTTCCGAGCCAACAATTCTACGATGGGTTGTTGAAGGACCACCCAAGAGCTCGACTGGATAATCCAACGCGCCAAAAGATGCGTAGATTCACGAAGTCGTTCGGAATCTACGATCCTGGTCAGAAGGCGAAGCAGGAGAAAGATCGGGAAGGATCCGAATACAAACTCCCCATACTCAACTCCGACAAATACCGAAACATATCTCGCTGCCCAAGTAGCCTCAAAGCGGAAAGTCCCAAGCGGTAACCTAAGCAAGAAACAGGACCAAGGGGACTTAGATGCGGAAGAGAGTCTAACCGAAACAGAGTATATATAGTGATCAACGTCATGAACGGAACCTCGCGCATTGAACCGGCTAGTACCTCGCTTAAATTATGCTAATGCTCAGGCAGACATCGGCATCATCGATAGGATGCTTGAGCTGAATATCGCAGCTTCGACGATCAAGCTCCTCACATACTATTAAGGACAGAGGCGCCTGGTGAGGAAGATGCTCGACGAGATCGACTCGACGACACAGGTGAACTTCACACCCCAGGATAAAGCAGCCATTGCTATCCCGACCGTTAACAATTTCCATTTTTTATATATATTTCTTTTTTCTTCAGAGCCAGATGAGGAAGACAGCTGTTAACCATTTCCATTTTATATATATATTTCTTTTCTCTTCAGAGCCAGATGATGACGACAACGCCTCGGCGGACTATGTTAAGACTGGCGCGCTTACTGGCCAGATGTTCCCAAGCCAACAGTTCTACGACGGGAAGCTGAAAGACCATCCAGTGGCTCGGTAAGACAACGATTTCCGTCGCGAGATGCGTGAAGTCTCAAAGTCATATGGGATCTACGGTCCTGGTCAGGGTGGTGCGCAGTCGTCGGCGAAGGGGAAGGAGCCGCAGGGATGGCGTGACGACAAGAGGCAGGGTTCTGAGTATCTTGTAATCAACGTCAAGAACGGAACTTCGCGTGTTAAATTGGACGGTACCTCACTTGTCAATTTCGCCAACGCGTATACCGTGATCGAAGTCGTGGCCAGAATGCTTGCGCAGAGCATTGATCCTACGGGCATCAAGATCCTCAGCTACTACCAAGGGCAGAGGCGATTGCTGGGAAAACTCCTGAACGCGATGAATCCGGAGACAGATAGATACTTTACTGCCGAGGCCAAGGCAGCCATTTGCTCTCAACCGTTAACGATTTCTAGTTTTTCTTATATATATATAGCGTCTAACATCGTCATCGTCGATATGGTTGCCGCAAAAGACATCGCGAGGCTGACGGAATCGAAGAACAAGCCAATTAAGACAATGGCTCTGCGGACTTCGTCAAGACCGGAACGCTGACAGGCCATACGAGGAATCCGAATCGACTCAACGTCGGCCTCACTCGCGCCAAAAATGGACTTATGGCAGTATGCCAGGAGAGACTACTTTGTGCTAACCCTTTCTCCAAGAAGGGCAAGTATCTGAATTCGCTCATGAACATAGTCACTAACGCTAGGCAACATTCCCTCACATACAGCATGACCGAGTTCGAGGACTTGCATCCCGATGCCGGCGCATTAATCAGGAAGAAGGGCGAGAGCGAAGTGAGAAAACTTCGAAGCGACACAGACAGCAAGTACGGCTTCATCGAGCAAGCCAAGAAGGCTTCGGCGCAGTTACGGAAACAGAAATCGGCCAGAGCGATCGACGTGCCTGAATATCGTACACTTCAGGGACTTACCACCCGCCCCTTGCTTGTTGGTGATAGGGATGCCGCCAACGCTCACGATTAAAAAGTTCTGGAGGACAAACGAGCGCTCACTGGGGCCAGGCAAATCCACCTTGGAGGTAAAGAGGAAGCGTACTCTTACGCGGGCTCGAACGCAGGCTCGAACATGGACTCGGACGGATTCAACGACGCCAAGGTGTAAGTGGTGGACACGGTTGGGAGAGTGGATGGTATTCGTCTCGGAGTGGAGAGAAGTTGGAGGCAGAGGACATCAAGTATATACGACAGACAGTATCAATATCAATATCATCGCTGGCCCAAAAGCCCTCCAATATCACACCACAGCACTGTCCAAAGTGATCTATTCGAGCTGAGCACGCTGATACAATGGGAGAAGCAGGCCAATGAACCTGACATCGTAATTCCTTTCACCATATGCCATGAGATACACTTGTACCAGCCAGCATATACATCTTGGCTGTTCGTCTGACACATGCACACTAGCTGCTCTTCCTCCATGCCTCCTAGAAATCCATGACCGATATGCTCAAGTGATTGATGAATGGAGCAACACTTGAGACGCAGCCGGTGTTGCGATGTCCACTACTCAAGAGCAACGGATTGGCCATTTACTATTGGTAACAAGCTGTTGCTTTGTCGAGGGCACGCGTTCGATACATGCGATACGCCCTCCACCCCAAGAAAAAGGCTGTAAAGGAGGGAGTAATCAGAGTGTCCCCCGTAGCAATACATACCATTGTTCCCAAGTGCGAGCCTCTGATGAAGCAAATTGCCATCAAACGTAGCGATGCGTAAGCTGGCACAATATGACGTGGCACTAGCGTCGAATGGCGGATATTCTTTTGGTAGCCACCCACCTCCAAGCTTTTCTTCCCTTCAACCTCATCATCGGCACCTCAAACCATTGTGGTATGTCGACTTGAGGTTCAGGCCTCACGGTCCAGAGGGAGATCTCTTCCTCATACCAGAATCATCTCTGACAGCCTCCGGGCTTTTTGTACCGCTGGCGATCACGCTAGTAGGAATTTACAATTCAATATCAAATATGTCCAGAGCACCTTCTGCTGACATTACCGGGCAGATGCAGGGGCAGGCTCCTGGTCGAAGTCAAGTCCCCGACGGAGTGGACTACGCTTCCACAGCGTCTGCTCCTCCCCTCAACGTTGAGTGTTCCGAGAAGCACCACCCTCGGCGAGGGATTGACGATGTACGCACTCAACAAGTCGGTTTCATAGAACGTCCGAGTCCGGGTGCTTCCAGTGATGACGAGAGATTCAGTACGCCATGCTTAGGATATGCTCCTAAGGATCACTAATCGCTATATCGACGGCGCTGACATATAACGTCCAGGATATCTTCCCAACACCTCTTCCTGACCGCCTGTGAGTTTTAGGAGCAGCGACTCCATAGATGCGTCAGCGCCGTGAGATCCAGTACGCCATGCTTAGGATATGCTCCTAAGGATCACCAATCGCTATATCGACGGCGCTGACATATAACGTCCAGGATATCTTCCCAACACCTCTTCCTGACCGCCTGTGAGTTTTAGGAGCAGCGACTCCATAGATGCGTCAGCGCCGTGAGATTTAGTACGCCATACTTAGGATATACTCTTAAGGAATGGCAAGCCCTGTATTGACGGCGTTGGCAAGGGACTTTCAGAGAATGTCATTGATACCTCTTTCAGACTACCCGTGACTTCCAGGAGCATCGCTTCCATAGATGCGTCAGCGCCACGAGGTTTGGTACGCCATGACTCCACTAAGCCTACAAGGAGGAGGGCCAGCGCTATATACACGACGCTGACGTACGACTTCTAGGGAATGCTACTGATACCTATTTACAACTCTCCGTAGATTCTGAGACGAGCGATTCCATCAAAGCGTCAGTGCTATGATTTGCGGTGCGCTAATATTGCAACACACCTACGAGGACTGGCGCCAGCGCCATATTGACGACGCTGCTATACGACTTTCAGAGAATGTTATTTACACCTAGTCTCGACTCTGCATGGATTATAGGAGGAGGGTTCCCATTAGTACGTCAGTGCTGTGACTTTTTCACTAACATTACGATCTACTCGTAAGAACCGGCGCCGGCGCTAGATTGACGGCGCTGACATATAACTGCAGGAACATATGACTAATACCTCTCTTAGTCTCTCCATAAATTTGTGGACGAGCAGAGCTAGTAGCGGGTCAGCGCCGTGAACTTTTCGGTACGCCAATCATACCAGACACTCGAGAGGACCGGTCCAGCGCTATACACCCGACGCTGCCATGGAACCTTCGGATAATACTTATGGTACCTCTCCAAGGACATCTGCAACTCGTGGGAGGAGCGACCCTATGCATGCGTCAGCGCCATAACTTCGAGTACGCTGGTTTTAGAAAATACTCACGGGTACTGCCAACGACAATATTGTTTCGGCGCTGCGATGAAACTTCTGGAACACAATGGTAACATCTTTTCGAAGTCCCATGCAACTTCTAGGCGAAGCAATCCCAATTGTACGTCGGCACGAGTACTACAAGTCGCTACATGGCGGAATAATCTCAAAAGTTTAGCCCCTGCGTTATTTCTACGATACTGTTATATAACAGTGGTAGCCATTTTTTACCATCTATACGAGCATCGTTCCAAAGCCTACAGCCTGCAACTACGTTTTAGCGTTCGCGTTGAGTCTTCATACCTGTGAGTATAACCCTCCCTCTAGAAACACCAACGCCACTGCAATGCACCAGTCTATGATCTACGAATGTCTCCTCACTCTTCTATACTATCACAGAAGCCACTGCCATAATATCACACCAATCGTGCAAAGGTTGCGGTAGCGCTGAGGCTTTGGAGGATTGGAGTCTTGCCTTCACATAATATGGTTCACGCATTTCTTGCGGCGCTGCTACAGGAGTATCACCATGCATGTATAACATATGCTCGAGCGTTCTAATACGTAATTCAGGTCAGCGCCGCCATGATTGCATCAGCGCGGATGGAAAATTCACGAATCTCGCCGTTTTGAGTACGGCGCTAGTGCTATACTTACGGCGCTGCTCCAGGAGTCTTCCTATACATATTCCACACGTATTCAGACATTTTGGTGCGTAGTACAGGTCAGCGCCGCCAGAATTACATCAGCGCGGATGGAAAATTCACGAATATCACCGTTTTGAGTACGGCGCTAGTGCTATACTTACGGCGCTGCTCCAGGAGTCTTCCTATACATATTCCACACGTATCCAGACATTGTGATGCGTAATGCAGGTCAGCGCCGTCGAAGATACACTAGCCCAGAGGGAAAATCTACGAATATTACCGTTTCAAGTACAGCGCTAGTGCTATACTCACGGCGGCGTGATGCCAATTAGGCAGCGCTATCTATACCTCTTCCTCAAGCTGCATATTGATTTTCAGGCCAGCGACCCCAGTTTTACATCAGCGCCGAGGGAATACCCGCAAACATCAGGATTCGAAGGCCGGCGCCGGCGTGATTTCAGCATCGGTAAGCTACATCACTCCCTACTTGTATCTTACAATTATATGAAGCCATGAGCTGATTCGTAGGCGAGTGAACCAATGTCTTAAACAGCGCCGAGCAATTATTGTTAGACATCGGATCGTTGGAAGCTGGCGCTCGCGCAATTTCGATAGGGGTACGCTACCACACTCATTTCTTGTCTCTCGTTACCATATGAATTCATGCGTTGATTTTCAAGTTAGTCATTTGATCATCACACGAGCGCTAAGTAAATATTGACAAGGACTTAGGTGCTAGAGGCTATCGCTGGCTTGATATCAGCAGCAGTACCATATAATCTTCCTCGTCTGTGTCTCACACTCATATAAAGGTGTCCTGGAAGCCTTGATGCAGCGCCATCACATTTGGGTCGAAACCGAGTCTCCCTCCCATGTCCCCTAATGACAAGGGTTGGAAAGGTGTACTTGCCACCCAACGACAGAGTCATCAGTTGCTGATTCGCACGCATCAATAGAGCTTAGGGAGATTTGCTCCAGAATCATCGTTCGAATTAGTCTACCAACAAATGAGAATTCAACTGCAAATTCCCTACAAGGACTCAACGTTCGTGCTACACAAATACTACTGGCGCCGCTCTATAAAGTCTTCAATACATCGATGAAACATGGTTAGTAATGTTTCTAAACTCCCAGATCAGCGCCGGCTATGGCTGGTTAGTGGTTAGGATCCTAGCTACGCGTGCAGTATTTACGCTCAATATTTCATACTCTTTGGATTTTGACTGCTCTGTTCCCAAGTTTCTACTGTAGATGTTGAAGATGTACTCAGATTCATGGTTAGGTTTTGAGTTGACGGCTATATCAGACACGTTGGCGCCAACTGGTTTCTTGTTTACATTATAAATATCTCTGAAGACGCTCGTGTTCAATATATACATGTGGCGCTGACAAGCCATCATCAGCGTACACTTAATAGACTAGTAAGAGCTTCCCCTACAAGTCTTAGACCAGCGACAGTTGAATCACGTCGGCGCCAGAGATTCTCATCCCAGGTATAATAACATTACTATATTCCCAGGCTAATACTTACGGCGCTGACACGATATTATTAGGATACGCTGAGTAGACTAGTAAGACGTTCCCCTATAAGTCTTGGACCAGCGACAGTTTAATCACATCGGCGCTAGAGATTCTCATTCCAGGTATAATAACATTACTATATTCCCAGGCTAATACTCACGGCGCTGACATGATATCATTAGAATACGCTGAATAGGCCAGTAAGACCTTCCCCTATAAGTCTTGGACCAGCGACAGTTTAATCACGTCGGCGCCAGAGGTTCTTATTCCAGGGATGATAATATTACTATACTCCCGCGCCAGTCCAATATATGTGGCGCTGACACGATATCATTAGGAAACGCTGAATAGGCCAGTAAGACCTTCTCCTATAAGTCTTAGACCAGCGACAATTCAATCACGTCGGCGCTAGAGATTCTTATTCCAGGTACGATAATATTACTATACTCCCGCGCCAGTCTAATATATGCGGCGCTGACATGATATCATTAGGATACGCTGAATAGACTAGTAAGACCTCTCCCTATAAGTCTTAGACTAGCGACAGTTCAATCACGTCGGCGCCGGACACTTCTACTCCAGGTACGATAATATTACTATGTTACCGCGCCAGGCCAATACTTGCGGCGCTGATATACCATTATCAGGATACGTTTAATAGACTAGTAAGACCTTTCCTAACGAGTCTTAGACCAGCGACAGTTCAATCACGTCGGCGCCAGAGATTCCCACTCCGGTCACAAACATGGCACTAGGTTCTTGCACCAGGCCAATGCTTGCGGTACTATCAAGGAACTCTCGTCGATACTTGCGATAAATGAATAGGTTCCAGCCTGAGAATCTTGTATAAGTGGTATTTCCAATACGATAGCGGTATAAGCTTATAATTATAGGGGTGATATTAGAATAAAACACTCGCGCTAAGTCAGTATATATAGCGCTGATATAGGACTTTTGGTAAAGGTTGATTAACTTAAGAAGGTACTATTAACGTAATCTTAAGTAAGCGTCGCCCTTATAACGATAGCGCTAATGGTTCTTGAAGTAGGCGGAATATCTAGACATATCACGTGCGCTGAGTCAATATATACGGCGCCGATATAGAACTCTTATCGCGGTTTAAATAGCTTAAGACGATCTTCCCCCCAGAATCTTGAGCCAGCGCCGCTTACATAGCGATAGCGCGGAAGGTTCCTAATTCAGCCGTGTTATTTAGACAGAGCACTTACGCTGGGTCAATATATACGGCGCTGATATAAGACTCTCGCCGCAGGATGAATAGTCCAAGACGACCTTCCGCCCGGAATTATAAGCCAGCGCCGCCTATATTATGATAGCGCTGAAGGTCCTTACTAGTTATATAACAGGAGGACGGAGTACTCACGCTGAGTTAATACATACGGCGCTGATATAAGACTCTCGCCGTAGGATGAGTAGTCCAAGACGACCTTCCTCCCAGAACTACAAGCCAGCGCCGCCTCTACAACGATAGCGATAAGGCTGTTTGGAATATATACAGATTTAGAACGGAGTACTGGCGCTGAGTCTACACCCCTTTCGCTGACACAAAATTCACAGTACTTATTCAATAGAACAAGGAGCGTATACCTACGAAGTTTGAAGCCAGCGTCGCCACAATTACGCCGGCGCCAGCTAGTACATGAATTATCACAAAAGGCCAACGATGTATTATAACACCGTGCCAAGGACGACTGCTCAAGCACATCCTCCCCGGTACATTTGAAGAGCCTCATTCACGCCACCTACTAGAGATTGGATAGATACTTGTAATGTTACCAGGGTAACACTATGCCTCTCCAATAGGGCTTTGAATCGCCGATGTTATGTACAGCGCTGGCCGTAAACTTGCGGCGCTTATATGAAACATTCAGCGCTACTTTACAACGCCTTTCTCTTGCTATCCCGAAAGTTTCAAGTCAGCGCCGTCATCATTCCGTCGGCGCCGTCATGAAAGGGGTTTTCCAGGAATTGGATTAAACCTCAACACAAAGTCTAATGTCATGAATTCAACGGCCTAGCCCTCTCGACGAGATGGAACTGTTGAAAACGGGCTTCGAACGTCATCAATCATTACTTATTTGCATTGAATCCCCTTTAAAAATCTAAGTTGGTTTCCCGTACACCAGGTATCAACAATGCCAATTAGCGCTATGGCAACTTGGATATCAACAACTTAGGAAGCGGCGTAAACCGCAATCAACTTAAATAATTAAAAGGCAACCGTTCGAAGGAAGCTCTTGTTGGCTGTCAAGCGCCCAGCCTCAGACAACGTACACCATGCAACTTACACATGATGCCGCTCGTCCCGCAGCATTACGGTTCAAACGATCGGTATTCGTACAGCCACCTAGAAGGATAATTCGAGCAATTCGGCAGACACTTGGTTCGACTGCTACATGACGCTGAGCCTCAGCTTCAAATACGCAAGAGATCCTCACACATCAGCGTTCACCCATGGGAAGAAGAAGGGGTAGCCCAGAAAGCTAATCTTCATCCATTTATGTTTCAATATCATTGCATACTGGTTCTCCAGCGCCCTCATAGATTATCATGCGCTGGGCCTTGAGCTAAGTCCACTCACAACACCATTCGATGTTCCAGGTTGCGGCACGGATATGTCAATTCGCCATCCAAACTCCATTACCATTAAGCTGTGAGACTTCGCATACCATTTGCTTCAGCTACTACAGGAGGTCGCACAAATTTACTGGTATCAAATCTTCAGTCCCAAAAAATATACTCCATCCTCCAATCGACCACAGATCTCGCCATTCAAACTCATTTCTGTTTTCCCGTCGTCATATTCTTCAAACTATACGCAAGGTTGCTGCTCGCAGGACAATGTTAGTATTAAGAGGCATGTCGATGGTTACTCATCCATAGAAAGGGGTCAAAGATCGAGTTATTACGCAACATGCAGCCTGATCGTAAGACGCAAGAGCTCCTGAAAGACTCTAGATGCAGACGCGGATCTCATATGCTTCGGAGTTATAGTGGCGGCAATGATGGGTCTCCACCTCCTCTCAGGTGATCTGACAGCTGTGCTCTCGGGTGGAGCCCCTGAGTCACAATTGAAAAGCTTCCCCGGAGATCGTGCTTTCCTACAAATGCCGGTATATGTGGATTGATTGGAAAAACGCGCTCGGGATACCGGTGAAGCCTTCTGGCAACCTCAAATGCGGGTCCTCCAGAGTAGAATCCAAAATCTTGAACGCTTTGCTATTAATGGAAAACGAATGAACGTGGTCCAATACTTCAACGTAGGACTCCATATGATAAAGAAAGGTGCTGATTATCATCCTTGAATGGGTCCCGCCTACGAATGGTGCGTCTGGTTTTTATTGGTGTTGATGTTGTACATTCGGCTCAACGGACCACGAGTACCTACCGCGGAAAATCAGCCCTTCAAAGAGCTTGAGTCTTGTCTTTGAGGTAGCACAGCCTCGCTGCTCGGTCTGGCGCCAGCGCTGCCAAAATCTCTTGAACACTGTGATGTATTTTCTAAATAAGTAAATACAGACGTCAAAATCACGGCGCTCTTGCTACATGGCACTTGACGCCCCATAACAACGTGGACTTATGTAAATTTCACCGTGATATCTCTAGCCAGAATTATTAGCCAGCGCCGTCAATACTACAGCAGCGCTATGACATACTGTGATATATAAGCTAATGTCAACACAGAATTGCGCTCTTCATATGAAGCACGGAACACTCTATGAAAGCTAGCACAAGTTCTTAGTACACCGAATCGCCCTTGGCCTAAGTTTTTAGCCAGCGCCGCTTGTATTTCAGTAGCATCGTATTCTTTAGTAGCTCACTAGCTAATATTAACAAAGGATAGCATTTATCAGATAGAGCCTGGACTGGTCTATAAAAGCGAGAGCACGCTATTGGTATATAGCACTATATCCAGCCGAAATATCTAGTCAGCGCCGTCAAGGCCCTGGCAGCGCCGGGACATTTAGTGATAAACAATCGAATGTCGATAAGGGCTAGCGCTCGTTACTAGAGACCCCTGAGGTTCTATCGTTTGGTGGATTTCCTAATACAGTGTCATAGATTTACTGCTTGGAATTAGAGCTCAGCGACTATGAGCGCCGAGCAGCGCTACCATTTGGCATGCTCGACTAGTAAAAATCAACAAAGACTCACGCTCATGCCTAACAGGTCCTAACGCTCTAGGATTCGAGAACATAGCTAATATTGTGTCATAGACTTACTAATCGCAATCTGAGCTCGGCGACAGTTAGCGCGAAGAAGCGTCACAGAGATTTCTTTCTTACAACCGCAATTACTGATATAGAGTAGCGCTCATCGCCATTAGGTCCTAGTACCCCAACGCTCGGTCCTCTTATTGAGAGAGTACCTTAGAGTTACTACAGAATTTTCAGGCTCAGCGACGAAGAGCGCTGAGAAGCGCTGTAGCTTTCTGTTATATAGATAGAAACACCAAAAAGTGGCGCTCATCCCTAATAGCTCCTGACACTCCAAGACTCCATCCGATTATGGAGAAAGTGTCATGAAACTCCTACGCGGCTTTTAGGCTCATCGCCAATTAACGCCGAGAAGCACTGTAGCTTTCTGTTATATAGACAAAAACAACATAGAGTACGCTCATCCCCAACAGCTCCTGATACTCCAATACTCAGTACAATAATAAAGAGGGTATCATGGAATCCCTATATAGATTCTAGGCTCAGCGACTGTAAGCGCCGAGAAGCGCTGTAGCTTTCCATCTCACAGGGGCAAAAAAAAAGACAGGGCAGCGCTCATCCCTAATAGCTCCTGATGCTCCATCACTTGGTAAGGTTATGAAGAAGATGTTATGGAATCCCTATACAGATTCTAGACTCAGCGACTGTAAGCGCCGAGAAGCGCCGTGAACTTCCGTTGTACTGAAGCGAATATTCACAGAGACCGACGCCAACGTCTGAGTGCTTAGAACATCCTACAACTTGGGGTACTTACTAATAGAGCGTAAAAGAGTGACGAGGCACTTTTATAGCCTCATAACTATCAGCACTGAATAGCGCCATGGCTCTTGACAGAATAGGACCGGATCTCATCATGAACCAGCGCTTGTCCTGGAAAACTACCAATACTTCGTCAGCTTCAGCGTTTGACGATCCGATATCAAGGAGGACTTGTTCCAAGTATCAGCTCGGCACACTCTGATGTCCCTGAGCGCTGCAATTAGCGGTGTTTTCTTATCAGTTCGGCTAGGAAGGCTGATCAGTGCTTTTTAGTACGACTTTGAGGTAGCCTGCCACGTTAAGCACTCAATCGCAGAGTACAATGGAGTCTAAGTTTTCATGCGTGTAATTGAGATAGCGCTGATGATTTCTATATCACTAATCAAATTCCGTGGCCTGGCGTAGTCCATACAGTCTTGTCATAACCCGAATGGATTTCTTTTGACATCGTTCACAACATTGCGTGATCAATACTTAAAAAGAAATGTTGGATTTCGAGAACACTCTCTATGTATAGCGAAGTTGATGTTCCCAACCGTGCTCAATCGTGACTGCATATGGAAAAGACGTAAGGTCGAAATCTGCATTCGAAGTCGCAACACCAACAAAGGTCGCCGTACGTTTTGATGATAGCATCGACAAGGATCGCTCCATCCAGGCTCTTCGTCTCTCCCAAAATAATTGACAGAATTCAATACAACTACATCTGCGCGTGGGAAAGGGGAGGCTGCGTTGATTTAGAGTTTAGCCCCCGTAGCTAGCCACGAGCGCCTCAATGAAGGTCCCTAAAATGGAGTATGAGTGCTGACGCTACTTAGAGTACAATGCCCACACGGTTCATGGTAATAATTATAAATACATCTGGATGATAATTCTTTGGTGCGGTGTCAATTTCTGAGCTACAAGTTGTGCGCCAGTGTTGAGACACACCTACGTCTGGGTACGTGTATACCACGATCCCCACTTGACATTCGCAGCCTACTACCAGCTTTGTTGAAGAGAGTGACTGCTGGCGGTTATGCGCCGTCATGTCCTGTACCCTTGACACATGCTCTGTACGTCTATAATGTTTATCTCGCGCTGAAAGTTCATACTTTCCACTGTACGTCAGTAATTTCAGTAATTTCATGAGTATTTCGTCAACAATTCCTACGTTTTGTCTTCTTAGCTGTGCGGATATACCAGACACGAAAGACTGGAAGATCTCGCCTGAGAATCCGGTGCAAAAGTGTGATAGTGTTGCGTCCGTGATATGGGTTTCATTCAATCGATTCAACACCACGAAAGGCTGCGCTCGCTGGTCAATTCTTTATTCATCGCTAGACTTCGCTGACGAATAAGTCCTTTATTTCGGTTCCATTTCTTTTCATTTCATCAATATTCTTCGCTGAAATTGGCGTTTGGCTCGGTACTGAAATATGGCTTCGCAGAAGAGTACAAGTTGAGGATACTATATCTCGTTCATACGTGCGAGTGCCTTTGTCAAACCTGTTCTGAATGATAAAGTATACTTCATGAGTTGCAATGTGGCTTTTCGAGTCGGCGACGTAACTACAGGAGTAGCGCTTGAATTTTTCATCTGGGAAATTGTTTAACGGAGGGCGTCACTTACTTATTCTTGCCGGCGCTGGTCCTCAGATGGTCTGGAATAGTGAATCATACTTACATGAGGTACTATACAGCGTTTGGGGTCAGCGCCGTCAGTATAGGAGTAGCGCTGAATTATTACAGTTAAGAAAATGTTTAATAGAGGGTATTACTCACTCATACTAGCCGGCGCTGGTCATCTAAAGGTCTGGAACCATGGAGTATACTTACATGAGTTACAGGATGGCTTTTAGGATCAGCGCCGCCTCTATAGAAGAAGCGCTTTGATATTACTTCAAGGAAGTTATCTAGACAAGGGCGACGTTCATCCGTACAAGGTGGCGCTGGTATTCAGATATCCCCCATGAGTATGGTATATGTGGATGACTTATTAGGAGACTCTATAGTTCAGCGCCGCTTCCTAGGAATAAGTCCTGGGATGTTTATTGAAAAGATAATGCGAATTATAGCGGCGCTCATTCAAATTCGTAAGTGATGGCTTCCTATCAATTCTACATAGTATTCTATATGTAGGTAACTGATGACGAGCCTCGAGGAGCCAGCGCCGATACCTACTAGCAAGCGCCAGGATGTTTTCCAAATTAATAGTCTAAATCATGGCGGCGCTCATTCAAATCTGTAAGCAACGACATCCCAGTGATTCTCCATGGTATTTCATACTTATATGACGTATCAACAGGCTTTAGAAGTCGCCGCCGTGACTTGACAATAGGTGGTTGAATGTTACCTTATGAGAACGGCCTAGCACACGCCGGCGCTCATTCCCACTTGCAAGCGGCGGTAAACTATCACCCTCAATTGATTTATGATAGTCTTTGGAGTAAGCGCTGAGCTCACAGGACCTGTACCATGATTGACCAGTTAGCGGTGAGGTTGCAGAATTAGAAAAGCCCCTGACATACTATCACTCGCTCATTTGACGTGGCGCTGCAATCCCAACTCCCCTAAGTATTATGGAACACCTATACGGATGTGCGCTGAAGTTATTGGACCGGCGCCGGGATTACTTGGTTTACGGTAAGATTTTAAGATCAAGGAAATCCATCAGAAAATTATTACTTATCCATTTCATGCAGCGCTACCATTCTGATACCATTAGGTATTGAAGACCATACGTCTAAGTCTATACGAAACTTGTAGGACCAGCGCCGGGATTATTTGATTTACAGTAAGATTTCAAAATCGAGGAAATCCATCAGAAAATTACTACTCATCCAGTTCATGCAGCGCTACCATTCCAATACCATTAGGTATTGAAGAATATATGTCCGAGTCTATGCTAAATTTATAGGACCAGCGCCGGGATTATTTAATTTACGGTAAGATTTCAAAACCAAGGAAATCCATCGGAAAATTATTGCTCAACCAATTTATACGGCGCTGCCATTCCAATACCATTAGGTATCGGAGAATACATATACGAATGTATGTTGAACTCGCCTTAGCAGCGCCGTGATCGTGTGATTAGCGAAAAGGTTTTAAGATATGGAAAATCTCCTCAAACACTATTACTCGTTCAGTTCATGCGGCGCTGCCATACTAATATCTTCTGCTACGAAGTAATATGTATTTGAACAAGCGCTGAACCTCAAGACAGAGCTCTGTGCGTATATCGTTTGCGCGAGTACTTTGTATTCAAAATTATTGCTAAATATGCTATGGTTCATTCAATTTCGTCAGCACTACTATTGTAAGACTTCCCCACTGTCTATTACAGTTGTCTGATCAAGCTCTCAAATCGGGAACTCAGCGCCGGAAGTATACTACGATTGCTAACACTTTGTGGCTAGAAATAGCCTTATAAACACCACCACTACTCCATCGATATCGGCGCTGCCAACCAAAGACGTCTCGGTCGTCCAGAATACCTGCCTGGATATCCCCTCCGCTGCTAGACCGAGCGCCGTTAGTATAGCACTGGAGATGATACATCGCGGCCATAAAGACCCCTGAAAACATCGGCGCTCGCTCTAACCTTCAAGTGCTATCATCTCGATCGTTCTAAATAGTACAATATATCGGAGAAAACAAGCGCTAGGATCCTAAGTCTAGCGCCGCGTGTTCTGGGGGAGCGCTGAGACATCCAGGTCAGTAAAAGTTTCAATATCTTCACTGCTTGGTCCTGTAGATATAAGCTACCTATTTGATGTGCTAAATCGATTCAATAGACATGGAAAAGATAGGAGACAAGTTCTTAGGGTAGCGCCGTACTCTATGGATCAGCGACGAGATATCGATACTGGTTGAGATCCTGGAATCTCCACCGCTAACTCCTACACATCGGCGCTGCTGTTTTGACTTTTTAAATCGATGAATTAGACATGGAAAGGTCATATATCAAGCCCTCAGGTCAGCGACGTACCCTGCAAGTCAGCGCCGAAATATACAGGTTGGTAAAAAAGCGGAAATATTCACCGTACACATTTAGTAATAGGTGCTAACTTCTCAGCATGCTAATTTAGTTATATATAACTAGAAATATCTTTCGACATGTTCTTTAACCAGCGCCGTACTTTTTGGGTCAGCGCTGAAGCATCCAAATTGGAATAAAGACGGTAATACTCACTATATACCTCCATGAGCAGTCGCTGTCTTTTCGGCATGCTAGATCGGTCATTTATAACTGGAAAGACCTATTGATAAGTCCTTAGACCAGCGCCGTACTTTGCGGGTCAGCACTGATGAATATAAGCCTAGGCACAAGACATATTCTTCCTGCGCTCTCGTGTAATAAAGCGCGCTACAGTTCTGCACAAAAGACCATCGACATGATACGTTTAGGGATCAGCGCTGAGCTCCTGGAAGCAGCGCCACAATTTCTAGTCGTATGGTTCTTAAAGGACTACATATTACCGAAATCTACATATTCTTCCCACGCTCCTGCACAACAGCCGGCGCTATCATTTTACACAAAAAGTCATCGATTTAATACGTTCAGGGATCAGCGCTGAGCTCCTGGAAGCAGCGCCACATTGTCTAGTCGTGTGGTTCTCAAGAGACTGCATATGTAAGGGAATTTACATATTCTTCCCACGCTCCTGCATAACAGCCGGCGCTAACATCTTACACAAAAAGTCATCGACATATTACGGTCAAATATCAGCACTGAACTGTGGGGAGTAGCGCCACAACGTTCTGCCGTGTGACTTCTACACGAACCTGGGCCAAGGACAAGATCTTCATATCAACGTCTGGCGCTCACGAATAAATTGGCGAGCTGGTATTTGCCGTTGTAATTCATAAACATATGGCTCGTAGGTATCAGCGCTGAGTCGTTGGGACCAGCGTCATATAATTTTGTCGTATAATTCTTGAAGAATCCTGCGCCAAGGACGAAATCTTCTTATCAACGTATGGCGCTCACGAAGAATAGGACGCGATGGTGTCTACTGTTGTCGATGATCGATATACGACTCTTGGGTATCAGCGCCGAGTCTCTGAGACCAGCGCCATAACGCTGTGTCGTGTGACTCCATGGAATCCTGCGCCAAAGCCGAAATCTTGATCTCAACCCCCAGCGCTTTCGGACAAGAGAGCGTGCTCGTCTCTACTACTGTTGATCATCGATATATAGCTCTAAGGTATCAGTGATGAGCTGTTAGAAGCACCTCCACAATGTCGCTCCTTGTACTCCTCAAATAACCCAAATTTGAGACGACGTTTCACATCCACTCCCTGCGCTTTCAAATCAAAGTGTACACTCTTATCTCATGATGAGCTTCATTAAAACATAGCTTTGGAATACTAATGCAGAGTGTTCAGAGCTAGAATTAAGTTATCCTATATAGCCGATACTAAGGACGTCTATACTTCCGTTACGCCTAGAATACCGCATTCAGTCGATTACTATTACTTTAGGATGAACTGATGTTACGATTGTTACAGCTTACAGCGCTGAATCCATATGCGGCCGTTGGATTATTCATACGTTGGGGAATCCATGAATTGATGCCACGACAAAGATAGGGGTTACGAGGAAACGGAGTCCGGCGCTCCCTGCACTTCCGGCGCTGTTTCGCAAACATCAGGACTACATTGCGATCATACGACAAAGCCATGAATATACCTGGGTGCTATTGTTCTCACTCCTTTAATTATGCAAAATATTGAAATCCCGGCGCTTTTACTATGATCTCCCCGAGGTTCCACAATATAGGTGCTAATAGCTGTACAATCTTCATCCAAACATTGGGCATGTTCTATCACAAGCTACCTAGCGCTGTCTTCCTCGTTGTAGTTACTAAGTGAAAAGGCCGTCCTTGTAAAGGTAAGCATCTTGGTCCCTGAACCCTGAAGGCTTACTCCTGACCTAATAGAAGATATCTCTTTGCAATAGGACTTCAGCGCGATTCCGGTTGATAGAACGCTATCTAGTATATCTCAGGACTCACTCAGCTTTTCTAGGGATATCGTACCATTCGGATCACCTCGAGTAGATCAGCGGAATTGAATTACGATTGTAATGTCGATATGCGAATGGTAAGAAAACGGCGCTTTCTCTTTATCAACAGCAATAGTAGCTATCAGAAGGAATTGTAGCTTTCAATAATAATGAAAAGACAAAACAACCTCCAAAGTAAGTGAAATACCTCAGTGCAGCTGCTTTGAAGCTTTGGAACCTCCGTACGAGACCGTGATACGTACCTGCGTATGTAGAATCAGTGCTGGATAGTAAGACCTACGAGTCATTACGATAAGACATAATGTACTTGCTAAGGTTGCCCTTGGACCTTATAAGCGAGTCACCGCTTCACTACAGTCCAAAGGCTTGGTCTTCAAGTGGAGAAGGTAGTGCGGACTCCGTGGCCTTAGAGCTGAGTCCTAGGTTCGGTGCGGATCTTCTTGAAGATCCAATGGTAATGTTGAATGTCGTATACGGGTACAGCTTGGCGTAGGTTTCGTAAGGTCGATAAAGTTATTTCCTAGGTAAAGGAGACATTGGGTTTTCCACAAAGTCTCGTCAATATAAGCGCTGAATTGCAAAATGCATCGCCGTATATATTCTCTGACTACTGACTTACGATGAGGGATTTGAATAATAACTCGATATCGCAAAGCGTAGGCAGCCGGAGACCTGGCCATAAAAGTGTTGTGTTAGGCTGACATCAAGTCGAATGGATAGGAACGACAGGTTATCGCTTCCTGCGTTGGCGCCAATATCCAACGGACATCTCGTTGAAAGTGCGGTTCGTCGATCTAATGGTATTTGTGTCGATCGAGCAGCCAAGGAGGAATGGTTCGATGATGCCCTTGGACGAATTGCAAACAGCTCATGTGGTGCGCTATCTATGAAAGTTGCGTCCAAACTTTATGCCGAATCAGGAATTTTTTCATGGAGATGGGTACCTCAGCACTAGACGGTCTTTTAATGCGTTGAGCGTCAGCTTTGCATCCATGTATCGAATTTGTCCGTGTGAGACAAGAAAAAGACGGTGCTCTTCCAGGAGTAATGTTGTCAAATCGGGAAAGGACCGTGTTATGTCAATTGCCTTTGAATCTGTAATCCTGAGTTCGGGTATCGCCCACCTAAAAGGGTCGGCGCTGGCCTGCAATACTCAGCGCATCAATTCAATGGTATAAAGAGCTTGTATATGAGTTTTTGAATCAGCGACTGCTTTGGTGCGCAAGCGCTGATGCAGGGAAGGAAAAAGGGGTATTTTTTCTCCGATAGAAGAACGCGGGCGTGATATAACTGTCGCTGGCCTGACATCTTTATCGCTGCTTGCGAATGCCAGGAAGTGCGCTTGTGCAGGAAATCTAAGCAGCGCTGGTGTGGTAGCAGCAGCGCCAACGCATCGAAGGAAAAAGGGGTATTATTTCTTAAACGTAAGAGCGCTGGCGTAGAATAACTGGCGCTGGCCTGATATCTTTATCGCTGTTAGCAAATGATATGAAGTGCGTTCGTGTAGAAAATCTAAGCAGCGCCGGCGTGATAGTAGTAGTAGTAACGCAACGAAGAAAAGGGGTAATTTCTCTATAACATGAGAGCGCTGGCGTAATGCATCAGTCGCTGGCCTAATATCTTTACCAGTAGTAGTAGACAATATAAAGTACGTCTGTACAGAAAAGCTAAGCAGCGCCGACGTAATAGTAGTAGCGCCGACGTAAGGATGGAAAAAGGGGTATTTACTAGTACTATAAGAGTGCTAGCGTAATATATCAGTCGCTGGCCTATTATCTTCACCAGTAGTAGTAGATGACATGAAGTACATCTATATAGAGAAACTAAGCAGCGCCGGCATAATAGCGGCAGCGCTGATAGAAGGATAAAAAAAGGGGTATTTACTAGTAATATAAGAACGCTGGCGGAATATATCCGGCGCTGGCCTGATATCTTCATCGGTAGTAGTAGACGACATGAAGTACGTCTATATATAAGAACTAAGCAGCGCCGACATAATAGCGGTAGCGCTGATAGAAGGATGAGAAAAGGGGTATTTACTAGTAATATAAGAACGCTGGCGGAATATATCCGGCGCTAGCCTGATATCTTCATCGGTAGCAGTAAACGACATTAAGTACGCATACATAGAAGAACTAAGTAGCGCCGACTCTATAGCAATAGCAAGAGCTTCGCGAGTAGAGATATGAATGAAATCGATCCCAATCAGATTAATACCGTCGTAATAGTTTCAATACAGACCTAAAACGTTCAACGCTTTCAAGTAATGATATTGAGAGTATATTCCTTGATTAACAACGTAGTGCCATTCCTATAGCGACGGTGCTAGTATAAGGGGTAGAAGTGGGAAACGTACATCTATAAAGCGCTTGTCGTCACAGCTCGGCGCTGGCCTGAAACTTTCGGAATTATTATTATGCGATATAATAAGCCTATTCCCATATTGACAATGCAGCGCCATTCTTATAGCGACAGCGCCGGTATAAGGGGTAGAAGTGGGAAACGTACATCTATAAAGCGCTTGCCGTCACAGCTCGGCGCTGGCCTGAAACTTTCGGAATTATTAGAATGCTATGTAATAAGCCTATTCCCTTGTTAACAATGCAGCGCCATTCCTATAGCGACGGCACTGCTGTAGGAGATAAGAAAGGGGAAATGTACCGTTATCAGTGAAGCGCTCCTCCTTAGAGCTCGGCGCTGGCCTGAAAGTTTCATGGCTCTTGAGAAGCGATGTAACGAGCCTATTCCCTGAATAATAATGCAGCGACTGTATTGTAGCGACAGCGCGAGCGTAAGGGGTAAAAAGGGGGAAATGTACCGTTATCAGTGGAGCGCTCCTCCTTAGAGCTCGGCGCTGGCCTGAAAGTTTCATGGCTCTTGAGAAGCGATGTAACGAGCTTATTCCCTGAATATTAATGCAGCGACTGTATTGTAGCGACAGCGCAAGCGTAAGGGGTAAATAGGGGGAAACGTACCGTCATCAGTCCTTACTCGCGTACTGTTGAGTCGAAAATGCCAGAACTTTAGACGCTACTTGGGAGTAGTATTTAGGATCTGTGCTGAAGTTAAGAAGTTAGTGCTGCCAGGTTCTTTGTATTGAAGGCTTGTAGGGAAGAATACGCAATCTTGAAACCGCGAGCGCTCGTTTAATATTGACTGGGCAATGCTACAACCTCTAGACGTGCTTCGGACTAGCAATGACATACGGCGCTGATATTACTTAGGTAGCGCTGCTGGCTTTCGCTTTATTGTAATGTATAGGGTGAGACAGGCCTCTGTGGATGTTACTAGTGCTTGTGCCGTATTGTCATGATGAAGCTGATACTTGTAGCGCTGCTCAAGGTTAGTGAAAGGATGCTATACTAAGAATGTAGAGACAGCCCTCCTAGGTTTCGTACAGTGACAAACACATGGGTGAAACATACCCAGGTCAATATTACCAGCGCTCCTGTAACATGAATCTGACAGAGTTAAAACGTTCAGTGACGCTCGAGATTCGTAAGAAGATACTGCGTCAAGGTTATGGAGATAGCGCCGCCGGTTTCCGCATCGTAATGGAAAAAGGGGTGAAACCCGAGTCTGTAGTTATCATCAGCGCTTATGTATTTTCGCTCTGATAGAGCCAACGCTTTCACTGCTACTCGAGGTTATATAGAAGGTACTGTGCTGAACTCACGGAGACAGCGACGCTCGCTTTCAGGTGATAATCAAGATAGGGGTATATACATTGTGGCAATCATCAGCGGCGCTCATGTAATCTTGATCCGACGGAGCCTATACTTCCAATGCTACTTGGCTTTAGTAAGAGGTTCTTACACTCGATTCGATTTGATAGCGCCGTTACTTCGCTATCCAAGCTGGTGAGCAGGAAATTCGCAATAACAATTGCCCAAGCTATCCCCGCAGGCATTGCACCAATCCTATAAAGCCTATGTTGTCAGCAACGTGTCTATATATCAGGATGACGCTGAATTAAAGTTGAGACGTCAGCGCCGTCGAGACTCAAAGAGCGCGAATCCATGACCTGATGAGGAATTAGTCCCCACTAAATCTTTCGGCGCTGATAGTATTCTGATCCTATCGCAACAAGACTTTTAGCGTTAGTTATATATAGTATAGAGATGCTATCACCGTAGTATCAAGTCAGCGCCGCCTTGGGAAGCCCTGATCCGTGGTTAGAAAGTAAATATTTACAATAATCCGTATCGGCGCTGATAGCATTCTCATCCTATCGCAACAAGACTTTCAGCGTAAGTTATATATAGCATAGAGATGCTATTACCGTAGTATCAAGTCAGCGCCGCCTTGGGAAGCTCTGATCCGTGTGTAGAATGTAAGTATTTCTAACAATCTGTAACGGCGCTGGCGGCATTCTCATCCTATCGCAACAAGACTTTCAGCGCTGATTGAGTATGGCCCATAGATGCTACACTCGTAATATCCAGTCAGCGACGCCGTGTAACGCCCTGATTGATGGATGGAAAGCGAGTACGTATAACAACATATACCGGCGCTGCTGGGATCCTCGTCCGATTGTATTGAGACTATCAGCGCCTATCAGGTATAGCCTAGAGATGCTTCGCTCGTAATATCAAGTCAGCGATGCCGTGTGAAGCCTTAATATATAGATGGAAAGCGAGTACCTATAATAATATATTTCGGCGCTGCTGGGATCCTCGTCCGATTGTATTAAGATTTTTGACACTGTTTCAATGTGGTATAAAGATGCTTCGCTGACAATAACGAGGCAGCGCCGTAGAAGCCTGTCATGTGCTGGTATTTCAAAGTTATCAAATCCCATGGAGCGGTCCATACTGACGCCGTCTTCGCTTGAAAGCGCCGAGACTCTTGGCGCTATCTCATTGTATTGTAGAGATACTATGCCATTGGTTATAAGGCAGTGCCATGGAATCCTACAGAGCGTCGGTCTTTATATATCATTGATTTCCTTGAAGCTATTAGCGCTGACGCTATACTCGACCAACGACATTTAGAACTTCAGATCCCTTTCCCTGTGATATAAGAATGCCACGCGGAAAATGTCATTCCAGTGTCGTGGAAAACCGAAGAGCGCTGATCCCAGGATCGGATATTTCTTGAAGGATTCACTAGCACCGACGTAATTTATTACACACATGGCTGGTACTTATAGCGCTCTTTGTGTATGATATGAGGATGCAGGATTATGAATTATGAGGCAGCGCCGTTCTTAGTACTCGAGCGCTGACATCGTATGTAAACTGAGTTCTATACATCCGGTCAGCGCTTCCGGTATATTACTTCTAGAAGACTGAGACTTGCAGCGCTGTTTGTAAATGATAATAGGATGCTGAATTATGAATTATATGGTAGCGCTGTCTATTGTCGTCGAGTGTTGATATTTTAGGTGGGTCATGTTTCATATATTTTATCAGCGCTTACGACATATTACTTATAACAGGCTAACACTTACAGCGCTTTCTATAAGTAACCCAAAGATGCTATAATAAGAGTAAGGATGTAGCGCCGCTTAAAGCCCGTCAGCGCTGATGAATAGAGTGGAATTAATCCCCTATAATCTATTAGTACTCACGTTATATAACCGGCGCTGGGTTGAGACTTATATAGCTATTTATAAGTGACTTAAAGATGTTATATTCGGAGTAAGGATGTAGCGCCGCCAGAGTTCCATGAGCGCGGATGGGATAAGTGAAATAACTCCCTACGATCTATTATTACTCACGTTATATAACCGGCGCTGGGTTGAGACTTACATAGCTATCTATAAGTGACTTAAACATGTTATATTCGGAGTAAGGATGCAGCGCCGCTAGAATTCCATGAGCGCCGATGTGATATATGAAATAACTCCCCTAAGATATATCAGCGCTCACGTTATATAACCGTCGCTAGGCTGATACTCTCAGCGCTGTCTCTAGGTAACGTGGGAGTACTGTGTTGATAATATTAAGGCAGCGTCGTCTAAATTCCATGAGCGCGGAGATGATAGGTAAAATATCTCCCCTAAGATATATCAGCGCTCACGTTATATAACCGTCGCTGGGCTGATACTCTCAGCGCCGTATCTAAGTAACGTGGGAGTACTGAATTAGTAATATGAAGGCAGCGCCGTCTGAATTCCATGAGCGCTGAGATAAAAAGTGGAATATCTCCCTAAGACATATCAGCGCTCACGTCATATAACCGGCGCTAGGCTGATACTCTCAGCGCTGTCTCTAGATAACATGGGAATACTGGAGGGAGAACAAGAAGGGAGCGACGAGAGAATTCCATGAGCGCTGATATAATAAGTGAGATATATCCCCTTGAATCTATCAGCGCTTATGTAATTCAACCCATACTAGGCTGACACTTACAGCGCTTTCGAACTAGCATATATAGACTCTCCGCTGAGCGTATCAAGGTAGCGTCGTCAAAATTCCGACAACGCTGGCCTAAGAGGTAATTTATATATTATCATTTTGTTGGTGACATTGTCAAAATACCGGCGCTGGCTCAAGAACTTTCCCACTGCTCAATCCAGACATAGAGACTAGATACTGAAGATATCAAGGTAGCGCCGTCAAGATTCCAAGAGCGCTGACCCCCGGGGTAGATTATGGACTGTAATTGTAAAAGCGCTAGCGGTGGCGATGTCACGCAGAGCTGAGATTCTCCCCACAGATCATTCAAGGTATGGAGAACATGCGCTGTAAGTATTGAGGCAGCGCCGTCAAAATCCCAAGAGCGCTGACCCCATAAGCATCTATGACCAAAAGTGTTAGCGCTGATAGTGACTTTATCAAGCAGAGCCGAGACTCCCCCAATAGTTCAATCAAGGTATATGTATCGAGGTCTACAAGTATGGAGGCAGCGACATCAAGACGTCGACAGCGCTGACCCCATATACAGGATGTTCTTCATGGAAAGTGCGAATTGGGTCTTGAACAAACGTAACAGAGCATATACCGTCCAACTTCGTCCGGCCCTTTCCCGGCGATGAAAGTCGAAGCTATGGGAGTGGAGAATGTAAATCTATCATAAGTTCACAGGAAATCAGATAATGAAACGTCTTGGAGCCGATATTGACGACTAATAGGGAATTCTGTTTCATTTCGCGCGACACAACACTGTTTCTGCTACTGCGTGCAGTTCGCCACCTCTTACAGCTCTTGATCCAGTGTCAAATTCTTGAGAAGTACTGCTTCAAAACTGTTTCTATCGTAAAACATGAACCACAATGTCTGAGATATGTCTGCGCATGCCAAGAGGCTACTTATGGGTCCTTTCCCTATAAGGGAAGGTGGCCTTTCCTTCTTAAAGCTTGGCACAGACCTCCAGTGAGCTTGCAGTCAGCCCATAATACAATCGGCGGGGATGAGATGGATATGCGCGACGTGAGAAAGAGCAGGGCACAAGGACCGGTAACAAATCATTTACACAGGCACCAAATGCTCAAGAAACCATCCACACCCCAAGCTCTACCACATCCTCTACAACTACTATTCGTATGAAAAGAACTTGGTCATCAGCCGTAGCAGCCTCCTATCAGCTCCATGAACCTATCTCCCTCCGCCTTCGTTCACGATTGGCACTTTCTCCCCTTGAGTCACCAACTCAACCTTCACTACAGCCCCATTAGCAACCGAAGCCCATCGGTCACGCACTGCTTATACCGAAACATAGAGATCCAGACGTGAGGACGGCGTCAATGGTGATCAGTGGGGGACCAGGAAGTGGAGCATCATCTGTCAACTTGTCTCGCTCAAGAAAAACTGGTGGCGGAAGTCTTGGGAGATTGCAGACAATGGTCGAAGAGAGAAGGGAAGCAAGCTGAAGCTTCGCGCTGGGCTTATACAAGAACACAGTTGCACTAATTAAGAGGACTGATTTGCGTTACACGGCATTCGTTGAGAAGGGCATTGGGCAGTATCGATGGGGATTGCAGATTCCATACGAGGAAAAGCGCAAACGAAGATTTGTTTTGTGCATAGGCCTAAAACCAAGTCTAATACTATTGAACCGTCTTTCCACGAAACAGCCCGGTCAATGTTCTCCATCCAAAGTCCCGCCTTCGATTCTAGATTTGTGATATCTCTATATCGCTGGCGACTACTCCCCATTTTGACAAATCGTATCCCCTTGGCGCAATTTCGACCTTATTTCGGTACAGACAAGACCCCAAGTTTTCAACATACGCACAAGTCTTGTTCAAGCAAGTTACTCGTCATCTCGGATCTTGGATATCCGACGTGCCCAGAGAAGCATAATCATCTGTCATCTATGAGGAACCTTTACACTTTACAGAAGGAAGAATCAATGGTCCCCTCGCAGCCTCTTATGCTTGACAGAGAACCCCAGAACAAAACTCCTGCATTCATTCGTACAGCCGAGGGATATATACGCCGACCACAGCCTGGCGTAGCCCGTCGGACTGGCAAGATCCAGACCATGGCCTCAAGCAGAGACACTCTCTCCCCAGCTAGCAACCACTCGACCATCCAACACTCGACACGACTGAGTCACCACCTTCGTCAGAGGTATAGTCAGTTGGTGGCGTGAGCCATAAGCACTTCATGCGCGAGCTCCACCGCATGTTGTCCCAAGCAGCCAAGCATTACGATGCAACGATGACACGTATAAGGGTCGAGAAACACGCCTCTAGACGGCAGAAATGTCACGGGAGGGCGCGTTTTGCATGCATAGCGATCGTAATGGAAAAATCGAAGCCTCCGGGCTGTTGGGAGGCTCACATCAAGTCTCGTCTAAGGTAATGGAAATTGACTCGGTGGCTCCAAAGAAGGTATAACCTGACTCCACAAGCGCGCCGCCTAAATTCCGTTTGAAATTTGCCAAAGGTAGATGAATCAACCCTAGCTCAGCAATATACAGTCCTGCAGGATGTACGAAACCGCCAGGGTTCCCAATGCAAACATTTATGTGCACTTACCAGGAATGTCCAGAAGTTTCTGCAGCGATCAAGGAAAAGACAGAATGAGTCGAAGAACGAGAAGAAAGTGAAAATAGAATTATATATATATATAGAAATGAAAACTAAGCCTCTCTAACCGGCTTCTAAACGATCCTCCATCGTGAGTCTAAAGCTTAAAGAATATTAGTGGGGTCTTAGCTATAGCTATAGCGTGTAGGAGCCTCGGTGTCTTAGCGTAATTATCTAATTTTAGGAGCCGTAATCGACTTTTAGTAAAGCCGATGCTATATTAAGTACTACGCCGATAGGTAATACTTTAGTAAGTGGTAATTTATAAAGGGATTAAAAGTCCTAGATTAGATCCTTAAGTCCCCTTAGTAATATATACTTTATAAAAATATTATCTACAGAGCTAATATTAATTTATATATTATTCTAGTACTTTTTAGTCCTAGGCTAATAGAAAACTTAAGTTTAAGGAACTAGAGGATCTCCCTATTTAATCTAGGGAAGTTACGGGCGGCCTTAGTCTCTAAGAGCGACTTAAGATTAATCCTAGAAAATATATATATATAACTAAAGTTTATATAAATATATAGCTCCTTCTACCTTCCTTAAGTATAGTTAAAGGTAGCTAGTAATATAGTCTTAATAGCCCTTTATTTATATACTAGATATAAGCTAGTATTAAGGATACTATCCGGTATATATATTAGTAATAGTTAAATAAAGTATTATAGGGACTTCCCTTAAGTTATTTAAATATCTAAATAATCTTTAGTACTAGACTCCTATATTTTCTAAGAGAATTATCTTATTAAAAACATAAATTAAATAAGTATAGGTTTTAAATAATTAATACCTGGAACTTAATAGCTTTAATAAACTTTATAAAAGCTAGTAGTATAAATATACGCTAATAGTTATGTAACTAGGTACCTAACGGTAGTATAGTATTAATTATATTTTTATCTACCTAAAATCTAAGCGTCCTAAATAATCGTCGTGAGGCTTGAGAATTAAAGGCCCTAGAGATAAGAATTAGAGCTTTTAAATCGCTAAAGTTAGCCTGCCTGATGATTTCTTCTATGACTTCCACAGGCAGATGCGGAAGGCGCCTTGTAACATAGAAGGCAGGGCCGGACGCCGTGCTTAACGCTCTGGAAGCTAAGTCATTTTTTAATGTAATCGACTCTATATTGCGGGGACTGCCTACCATTTCGTGACGGTAGGCTCGAGTTGTTTCGGAACGCCGATCAAATATGCGCCTTCCCACATATTGAAGCTAGTCAGAGGCATGCTGGGTATAGAGATCTGTCGATCTTCTATATATATATATTTAAAGACGATTTGAAGTGGAAATGAAGGCTTGAATTGGGAGTCAAGTATGCTAAGTATGCAGAAGATGGTATAGCGAAGCAAATCCACTTCAGCCATCCTAAGAACGCAGAGTCATATTTGATATAAGAGAAATGTCGGTGCAGGGTTCAGATTGATTAGTTTTGGGTTGTCAGCGTATATGATTGGTGTAAAGGGCAGTTTCTCCTGTTTGAAATGAGTGTTTTGTATTGGGGGATCGAAAAAATGCAGCTTTCAGTACAAAGACAAAGTCAGCACCCACCGTGATCAAGGTAAAGGGTGCTTATGCTGATAAATATCATATCAGAACGTTGCAGTAAGCTTCATGATGATCGATGGACGAGTGCAACAGAGGCTAGGCATCCGAAGCTGTTTGGAGGGTTCTGTATCTAAAAGGCGTTAACGGCCGAAGCCAGTGTATCGTGTAGATGGTATGATCTGATTGTTTAACGCTAAAGATATACGGATGGTATACAATTCAATTCGATATCTGAGGGTATCCTGTAGAAAGTAGCAAACGGAATGATGATGGAGGATGTGCTTTAAAAATTGCAGATTGCCGCGTGATCGTAAATAACAGTGACAGCCGGAGACCAATGAAGCCGATTATGTGACACAACCCGGAGAAAGAATGCACAAGCCCATCCTGCGTGAACCAATCCACCAAGCTTGAAGAAGGGAATAGTGATTGGAGCGTCACCGCGATTCTACACGGATCTGTGCATTAGTAGTAAATGAAGCCAATTAGGTGACACAGAGTGAGTAAAGAATGCAGAAGTCCACCCCGCGTCAGCGTGAAGTAGGGACAGTCATTGGAGCGTCAGCGCGTCTTCACACGGTTCTGTGCATGACTGAGCCTGTCTTTGTCATGTCTGATTATGTTTCATCTATTCATGCTTCCAAATATTCAGACATCTACGTCCTGACGCTAATGCTTTCCTGTCTATTCTTTAAGGCCGAGTTTGCCGACTTGGTGGGAGCCGACTTGGTGGGAGCCGACTTGGTGGGAGCCGACTTGGTGGAAGGAATTTGGGTGGGAGGAATTTTGGTGGCCGACTTGGTGGCCGACAAAGGATTAGTTAGTAGCCGAATTGGTGGCCGACTTGGTGGGGAAATTCTTGGTGGCCGACTTGGTGGCCGATAAAGGATTAGTAAGCAGCCGACTTGGTGGCCGACTTAGTGGGAGAATTTTTGGTGGCCGACTTGGTGGCCGACTTGGTGGGAAAATTTTGGTGGCCGACTTGGTGGCCGATAAAAGATTAGTAAGCAGCTGACTTGGTGGTATAATTTCCAGGCACGAAACATTATCTATTTACCAGAAGTACACTGAGTATAGAAGATAGCTAGAAAGAGATAGGCAGCTATCACAAAGGTAGATCACGGGATAGATACTCTTACTCACTCCTCTTAACAAATGCAGCAAGGTCATCGCTCACGGTAAGAAGGTAACACCTGCTTTAAACGGAGGAACAGATACATGCGAGACATTCCTTATCATTTAAAGGTTGAACCAGGTCTACTGGATCCTTATGGATTCTCTTCAACTCCGCCACCTTGTCCACCCCCATGTGCGGTGAGAGTATTCTGTTATCTCGCCCTCCTCCGAACCAGAAGCCCACTCGAAATACCATCGAATTGCTACCTGTGAAGGATGCTGGGGAAGTCAGTGCGAGCGGTGAAGGATACTGGTTCAAACGCACAGAGGCTTAGCTATTGGTTGGATGGGCTCATCCCCGTTGAGCTAGAAAATTGAGAACTAAAGATTTTCGTCATTCCAATGTGCTCCTAACAGGCAAAGTACACTTGAAATCAGTCGGACCTGACCATAAATAGTTTCAAACAAACGTCCACGGTGTCCTATGCCCTTCCAAGCTGAATAATCTCAAACATCCGTTTCCGCGCGATTGCTTGACTGTTCAATCTCCTGAGCTTAACAGCACACATTCCTTCCAATTCTCCTGTTCTCACCTGAGTTAGTTACGGAACTTCGGAGAAGGATGCCATGAATGTTAGTATAATCAGTGTAGGAGCGACTTAGACCCTTCCGGCAACAGTAGGTACAGTCATTTCATTCAGATAGACAGAACTTCGGCTATCTTCCCCTGCAAATTCGCCTGCTTCGCCTGCTTTTCCTCTTCCTCCTCTTCTTAGCCGGTGTCTTATCGGTAAGGGTGGCGACAGATTCTTCTCCCTTTTTTCTTTTATCCTGTAGAGGATTAGGTTCCTAGTCTGAGTCATCGCTGTCCACCGTAGCCTACGTAGTCTTGGACCTCTGGTCTGACTACTCGATAGGCTTCTTGCTCGGTTTCTCATTCGGTACATTGCTCGAACTTCCAGACACACAGTAAGTAAGCTGTACCGGTCCAGCAGCCTTAGCAGCCTCAGCAGCCTTAGCAGCCTCAGCAGCTTTCAATTCCTCTGCTTCCTCTGCTTCTATCTTCGCGATAATGCGCCTGGCAGTCTCATCATGGCGCCGTCTGGCAGCGTCCCTCTCGGGGTTTGGTCCAGTGAGTCTACGCAACATTCTCTCGGTGTCAGTCTCCTCTCTGGGACCGAAAGCTTGAGCCATGGCAGTTTCCGCCTGGTGCGGGGGTGCGGGGGTTGGACATTGGTCAAGTTTCGGTGACTCTGGACTGTCAGAAGGCGGAAGTGATGGCTCCATCGGTGCTGACTCCTCCGTCGTTGGAAGTTCTGTTGGTGCTGACTCCTTTGGTGCTGGCTCTGTCGTCTTTACCCGCTTGAATCTAGTGAACACCTCCTCGTACTCATCCAGTCGCTTCTCTGCTTCGCCCCTGTGGCGCTGCTCTTCGAGCAAACGTCGCTTGAGACCCCCCTGCTGCTTTTCATTTGCCCGGTGGACTTCATCGAGAGCTCTTTGCATGTTCAGGTTCAGATTCAGCATATCCTGCACATCTGCCTGCGCCTTGTCGCGATGACGCCGTAGCTCATCGCGTTCCTGCAGCGCCTCATCACGCTGCTGGATGATGGTACTGTGAGCGTGTGGGTGAACCCACGCGATCTCAGGTTGAGGTATGTCATTAGACATGGTTTTGAGTTCCTACCGACGAGTGCCGACGGCGGTTCGAATGGAAAAGCCGGAGCTTTATGATTGAGAACGCGAGCCGGAGCCCACTATAAAGTCTTTAGTATACTAAGGACAAGGTAATCGTAAACGATTTCCTTCGTTGTGTTCTGAGGAGGGGAGTATTATTAACACGGACACGTTATTTAATGTGAGGCAGATCCGCGCTAACGCGTCTGCCGTAGCGATAATATTGGCTAAGGTAGCTTGCCGTCTGGTTTGACTTACTACTACTGTATACACCAAACTGACAACCAGGATCTTCCCATGGGAGCCTAGTCACAGGGCACTCTTCTAACGGCAGTTACCTCATTCATCTAGACCCTATTGGCCACGTTCGCCAACAAGTCATAGGAAAACAGCGACTCACAGCAGAAGTGGAGGAGGGACATGAACAGCATGTTGTGCGTAAACGGGCTGAATCGGTTGCCATTCCGAACGAAAATACCCTATGTCACCACCATTTCGACTAATGAAAGCAAACTGTACATTGCCGTAGTGACGTCCCTCCGTGCGACCCCCCGCATGCATTATCTGCCTTTTGTGAAGACTGAAAAGACAGGTACTTGAGTTGGACCTTATTCGTGTGACCCTACACTTCCAATCATCTTATACGTATCGCGGAGCCTGGAGGAATACATCATTATTATCCGTACCTCGCTTTCGGGCTGTAGCCCTTGCAATAATGTTATTGTATTCTGTGTTCTCCGCGATGGATCTATAATGGTATAAGACCTTGAAACCGTTAGTGTCTAATGGGCCAGGTAAAGGAGAAACTATTGAATGGTTGATAGAACGGTTGATTGTTTAGCTATGGACACGTTCGCTCGTGGTCCATACCAAGTATATAGGGCTGATACTGATATCTAACACTCTGCTTCAGTGGAAAAACCTTATGCTCCCCTGAGAGCCCCTGAGGGCGTGTATACAGCTCCTTTGGTGTAGCTACTCTATTGACGGCGCAGCTCCCCTGAAACCACGCTCCTTCTGTCCTGCTTTGAAGCCTCATTAAACCCATAAACCTCCGCTTGATGTAGGGAAATCGGGAAGAGTGCCCTATGGACGATGTTGATATGAGGTGTCGCTACTGCTGTTTCCTTCCCTTATAATGTGAGGTGTCGTTGCTCCTGTTTCCTTCTCTTTATTCGAGTGTCGTGACCCTTATTCCCTTCCTCTGATATGTAGGATACCCTATTTAGATGGCTCCACCGGTGCGCTTCCGGTTGTTCCTAAAGGCACCCCTGAACTGTCCCGTTCTGGCTATATGGCTCTGCGGCGTCGTGGTTGATGGTTTCTTGTAGGGTGGAGGTGGATTGCTGTCGAAGACGCGAGATTACCGTATCGATATTGATGAATAGTCCTAGGGATAATGCTTCTACCTAGGCGGCTGTTAGTATAATGTAAGGATAATAAAAGTCCCTTATGAAGGAACCGTTCCTAGGTATGATGGTGCTTAGCCGTGCTTATAGCCTATTGAATGGTTGATAGAACGGTTGAATGTTCAGCTATGGACACGTTCGCTAGTTGCAGTCCATGCTAAGCATATAGGTACTATGTATGCGGCAAAGGATTGACGTCGTTAGTGGCCGACTTGGTGGCCGACAAAAAGATGAGTAAGCAGCCGACTTGGTGGCCGACTTGGTGGGGGAATTTTTGGTGGCCGACTTGGTGGCCGACAAAGGATTAGTAAGCAGCCGACTTGGTGGCCGACTTGGTGGGGGAATTTTTGGTGGCCGACTTGGTGGCCGACAAAGGATTAGTAAGCAGCCGACTTGGTGGCCGACTTGGTGGCCGACAAAAGATTAGTAAGCAGCCGACTTGGTGGCCGACAAAAGATTAGTAAGCAGCCGACTTGGTGACCGACTGTATGGGGTGATATGGATGAGGACAACGATTTCTATCCACCGACAAGCCTTGGTGGGCTGTCCTCGACGGTACAATTTGCATTTGATGGGGGAGTCTGGCAGCTGAAGTAACAATTTTCAGGTTCGATCATCATCAGATGCTGGCAAGGGAAAGTCAAGCGCTGGAGTTAATTCCAACATCAACAATAAGCCCATCGTGGGGCCTGCTGGCACAAAGGGTGGCAAGTTGAAACGTTGAAGGAAGAAAGGAACGAGGCCTATAATTTCAAACTCGGATATAGACCGGGGTCGACGTTTGATGGCCGCATAACGACTTCTATTCAGTGCAAGGCCGTCAGCGGTCCCAAATGTGTGCCTTTCCTCCACCACTCCGCACTGGGCTCATACATGTTGCGGGCTCAAGAACATAGTTGGACTAATTGGGAGGACTGATTTGCGTTACACGGCATTCATTGAGAAGAGCATTGGACAGTATCGATGGGGACTAGGGAATGAAACGAGAGGAGAGTGATTGAGCTGCTCCTGCCGGGCAGAGCAGACTTTAGAAGCTATGATGCACACGCCGAGGATAGATATGCGGGTTGAATCGATTCTATGATATGCGAGGGGTATAGGGATGTTGATAATGTTCTGCCCTAAAGACCGCATTGCATGATGAGTTCTTGGCTTAATCAACGAAACACTGACGTTCTATGGGTAATCTCTGACAGCATTCCCTCCATAAGAGGCTTACTTAGGATTCGTCGACGCCTGAACATCTACCTGCCCATTTTTTACTAGGACGATCCGAGCTGAATGTAATTGAGCCCCAGGGCTTGTTCTGACATCTGATACTCCTTTTACTCCCGTAAAGGTGTCCCCATCTTACGACTAAGTTCTGTTTGACGGCTTCTCCAGTGGGGTTAATACGGTGGTCGGCTGCTCTTCTAGAATTTTGCGAGCCATGTGAACCGAATCGTTGTAAGAGCGATCGATACGACTCCGAATGTCTGACCATTTCGCCTCGCTCTTCGCTCGCGCGGCGGAAGTGGCTTGTAGACCATGATCTTTGGTTTTTCGGGCTGAGGACACCCGCGACTGGAGTAAGGCAAGGGTGGTGCTCAAGCCATTCATCTCTCTTTCGAGGCGCTCCTCATAATCTCGTTGCAAAAGTTGTGCGTTCTCTGTGGATTTTTGCGCATCCAGGTATATTGCAGCTTGGGCCTCTGTAAAGTCTTTCCTCATGCCAGACATCTTCTTGAATGAGTCTCGATAAGATGCTACATCTCGACCAAGGCTTTCCGCATTCTCCCGCAACGCCTTGGTTCGATCCCTCATTTTGGGGATCCGCACCTCGTATACTCCGACCATCCTCTGCGCCTCTTGAAGATTCTTCCCCATTAGCTTTCCAGAAGTGGTCAATTTATCGACCTCCGCCTTGAGGCGCGTATTTTCTGCTTGTAGTCCTTCGTTGCTGAGGGGTGGCTTTGAAGCTCCCAAGGGAACAGTGCCTGCTGTATCCTCCTTCGCATACTCATCTTCTTTGGCAACTAATCGAGCCCGTAGAGTAGCCACCTCGTCCTTCAGTGCGAAAGATTCGCGGGTAGCTTTCTCGGAATCATAGGTAGCCATGAGCAGACATTCCCTGTTCTCGCCGCGGAGCCTTTCGAGCTCAATTTCAAAATTCTGCTTGATGCTCTGCGTCTCAGTCTCGAAGTCTTGCTTCATCTTTCGTGCCTCGGTCTCAAAATCTCGCTTGATCTTTCGTGTCTCGCTCCAATGGTCTTTCCTGAGATCTCGCTTCTCCTCTGCGAGACCTTGAGCAATACCATTTGCGATGAACACTTGGCGCTCCAGCTCTTCGTGTCGCATCCTTGCAGCCATTTGTGAGGTGCTGCAACAATCTAATCTCGATGTAGACATTGTATGGTTTTTCCCACCAAGCCACAGGGACTGCGTCAGTGGGTTCTGCAAGTAGAAATACTCAACCTTGGTTGAGGAAGGGTGTCAAGCCTCTAGTTTCCTAGAGGAAGATGGTAAAGGTGTCTCAAGCTGTTGCTGCTCTTGACATCAAAAGTACTATTGAAGGGCAACCTTGAATATGAGAGAAGGTGGCGAAACGAAGGACGTGTTAATGACTTGGCGCTAAATGACCTTCGCCGCGATACCGAGCGCAACTTTCGCTCACAGCTCATACGTCCCTCTCATCCAATTTACCCCTTGGCGTTGGGATCACGTCAGATGCTGAGCCCCTACAGTATAGGTTCAGGCCTGCTGGCAAGGATCGTTTCAATACGAACGGCTTCAACACACTTAGATCGATGACCAATTGCAAGAGCACAACGATTTTCACACCTGAACACTGCCAGGGAAGACTGCACTTTTATGTGCTTTCTGCCAATAGCACTATCGGCTTCAATATGAAGCAAGGTCGGTGACTCTACGTTGAAATCTCCCCAGGTATGCTCTCAGAGATCTTTTGGACCTTCACAGCTTGTACTTTCCACCCAAGGCAGCTGTAATAAATTTATTACTCCGGCCGTAAGTGATGGATTCGTATGGGTCCAAGACACAATATGCTTTCTTCGTTTCCCTTGTCCAACAGGATGCCACATCGGGAGGCGGGATCATGTGGTCTAGAGTCCATTTTTCGGAGTACAAATCTAGCTACTGTCAGATGGGAAAAGGCTTTTGAAGTAGCGACGAAAATCAAGCGCTGCATGATTATGTATGGAAGCTATTCTCGTATGTTTTACCGTGTCAGAAAAAGTTTTCATTTGCTAACAAGCTCATAACTTACTTCAGTCCTTTTTCAGACGCGTTTGCCACTACTAGAGTTCGTGAGCTATGAATTGTCGACGCCGCTATCGACTGGCATTATCGGCGTCGTTGTATGCAATCCTCATGCAACCGGTTCCAGTGCCAAATCCGGCTCCCTTAGGTCCTTGAACCACTAGGTCGCCAAGATAAAGTGAGGCCATGACCATGACTTAAAGCGCCTCTGCAATAGCTATCCATACGATGACTGGTAAATGGAGTAGTACAGTAAAGTACTTAGTCTGAGCCTGCGGAGGTACAGTAACTGAGGCAACGTTATCAACAAGGATAAGATGGCAAGGGCGAGATACGGTCGGAAGTGGGTTGCGAACAGCGTCTTTTCGAACATATGAGGGTGATGTTAATATTAAATTGCGAGCCTGTGCAGCGAGTTGGAGCATTGACCTGTAGGCATACCGTAGGTCGGCTCTCTTCGCCCATATAACGGCATGTCCGTGGGCATCGTCATGTTGCAATAGACGTAGTCCGTACTTGGAGAGATCTCGATGAGCAACAGGTCTTGGCACTTATTCTTCTCCACAGCCGCGCGTCAGAAGGCAAGCGCACTAGTGCCAGCGACTATTCCGATAGCGTGAAATTAAGCGAGCGAACACAAAGATCACCGTCGCGGTCCATCTAGTTTTCTTCTTCTTCAAGCAACCTACTTGGCATCTCGGGTACCTCGTATCCGACATGACTTGGAGCAGTACTTCCCTTCTGTCCTTTAGTTCCAAGGAACGTATGAGGGCAGTCGAGCCGTTTGCAGTCCCTGAGGCTCGGCGGAAAAAGCTTATACACACCCCCCCCCCTCTCTCGCAGTCTTTAAGATTCGGGAGTAAAATTTAAACTTACATCAATGGATAGCTTCAAGATGTTTCTTCGCGGTCGGCAAGGACCTTCAAGGCAACAGCCCTCAGGCAACGCTCAGCCAGCTAGCAAGACAGGAGCCCAGGGACACTTGGCTTTGCCATGGATGGGGACAACGACTCCCAGGCAGTCACCTGCCGACAAGGAGTATTGAGCGCCCACAGATCATGGTAGCAAAGCCTTGGTGCGCTATCCTCGACAGTACGTATCAACCACGAATTGCATTTGATGGGGGATTCTGGTAGCCGAAGTAACGATGCTCAGGTTCCATCGTCTCCAGAAGCGGGCAGCAAGGCACAGCCGAGAGCTGGGTTCAAGTCCAAGATCAAAAACAAGCCCATTGTGGAGCCTAGTCTTACGTTTGATGGCCAGCTGATAACGGAGCCGGTCTAACACAGAGCTGTCACCGGTCCCCAAGGTGTGCCTCTCCTCCACCACTCTTGGATCTTACTGATGACACAATGAAGGACAAAGCTCATGTGATGACACTACGATCCAGTGGCGCAAGAAGATCACGCTTCGACGAGGAAGGCCTTCAAGATTGGTTGAAAAGGAGCAAGGGGCCGGAATTACAGTGGGGTCCTCGATCCTGGAAGGTGCTGATCTGGTTTGGCAATCACGGAAGTGCAGTGGGGTCCTCGATCCTGGAAGGTGCTGATCTGGTTTGGCAATCACGGAAGTGCAATGGGGTCCTCGATCCTAGAAGGTGCTGATCAATCACGGAAGTGCAGTGGGGTCCTCGATCCTGGAAGGTACTGATCTGCTTTGTCAATCTTATCAAGGGGCCTCCTACATTAATTCAGACCCGGGCCCCATCTCTTCGATGGGGGGCATTGTGGCAAAGGAGCGTCTCCACGATGGCCCCCGGCCGACTAAGTCTGTAGATGTTGCTACGTCTGGACTTATAATTCAACAGAGAACTTTCCTAGAGACCCAAGTTCCTCCTACGTGAATGCTTGTATGATCTAATGAATACTGAAGCAGTGCTTAGATCCGCCTGTTTGCTGATTGCCCGTATGGTCATGATTGAAGAGGGGTTTCCATCCCGTGGAGGATTGCTTGGACACATTCGTCATTTCACTTTCCTCTCGCTGGGTATACGTCCTTTACACTTCACCCCAATCTCCGGAACGCACGCTCTGCCCCCCGCGCTTATTCCATTCAAGGCAACGCCACTTGACATTCAGCCTCGTTGACGGTGTTTGGTTGGCTAGCGTCACCAATCCTCTTGAACTTCGCCATCAGTGTCCAGACAGAAGTCTTCACTATCACAAGCCTCCTCCTTCCTTTCTGCTCTCTGTCGGTCGTGCGTTCACAATTTTGACTTCGTCACTTGGTTTCCCGGTGTCATTAGCGGTGACAGAATGTCATTAGGTCGTTCATTCGATTCAAGTTTCTTCCTGGTGGCAAATTGGTTTCTTCATTTCCATTCTTGATGATTAGTAGTGTTAAGCGGGGGTCACTATCTATAACAATATTTACCGACAATTCCTGTTTGTAAGTCACTCCTAGCTTCCACCTACGCTGTGTATGATCATCCAGCACCTCTATCTACAAGAACCACGTCTTTCATCACCACTGTTGACCACCATTTTTCTTCGTCTTCTTCTTTCGCTTTAACATTATCCATACTGAACTTCAGTTTATTGTCAACTGGTTGTGACATCTATAGATGCAGATCCAACACACGTCCGTTTCGAAAACAGCTCCTGTCGACAGCCTCCCATTCCTGGTCCGAGTCGTACAGATTCCTCTATCATGTAACTCAATGCAATATGCAGCGGTAGCAAATATCAAGGTGAGCGACCTATTTCTTGCTTCCTATGGCTACTGACTCGCTTGAGGTGTTACGAATGGCGCGCTTTCAAGATGTCGAGATTCAGTAAAGATCCTTATGATTGCGATAGCAGAAGCTGAACATATCATCGCATTCGAATTCAATCCCTCTTTTCACACTCCAAGCTTATATATACATATATACATCCAAACCTCCAGCGACACGCGAATGGGTCAATCCGCAGTTTCTTCGACTTCCGGGATGGATCTAAAACGAGGCCGAATTTGTCCATCGTTCCTCGAGAGGTCATTTGAGCATACTTGAGGTCCTTTACCTTTCCCGGAAGGGATAAGGACGGTCGATCACCCCTTCGTAGCCTTTGAGGCGCGACGGGAAAACCCCAAACCCACACTCTCGTAGTCTTCGGATTCAAGTGTACACCCCCATCGCAGTCTTTACGATTCGACGGGAAACCAACACCAACATCAATGGATAATTCCAAGATGTTTCTTCACGGTCGGCCGAGGCCTACAGGACAACAGTCCTCGGGCAACACTCAGCCAGCTTGGCAGGACACCCATCCAGGAGCATCCGCTGAGGACGTGGAAATGGAAGACGACTTCTGGGCGCAGCCTCCTGCCGAGGAGTCTACACAAGCACCTGCCGAAGAGTCTGCCCAAGCACCTGTCGAGGGATCTACCCAAGCACCTGCCGGGGATGGTAGCCAGCCCCAAATCGGGAACGATGACCAACTTCCACAATCCTCATCCGCAGGGCCGATGGACATCACCCCAGACCCAGAAACGTCGCTGGGGACCGGATCCATGAAGGCGCTGGGAGAAAGCCTGCCGCCGACGAAGCCCAACGCTCGAGGTTGAGCGAAAGACCGGAGAAGAGACCGGAAACCAAGGGAAGCTCCCAAAACCCACGAAGAAGTCATGGCTAAATTTGCGACGCGGCTGGAAGCTTCGAAGAGGAAGCACACGACGTCTCCCTCCGGGGCCCAAGACGAACCTGCTATGAAACAACAGAAACGGACCGAAGGGGAACCATCCTCTACAGCTGCAAATACGTCCTCAAATCAGGAAGAAACGACTCCCGCCACGAAGCCTTCAAGACCAGACCTGTACCCATTCAAGAGCATCAAGAGCCCCAAAAAGAGGCCTTGGTGTGCTATTCGCGTTGGTACAGGCGAGGATGCTGTAGTAATCGGAGATCCCTTCGGGAAAAACGATGATCTTCAGATTTCTTTGGCTATCGATGCTGGCGACAAGGGGACACCGAGCATCGGTATCAACTTCACGATCAGCAACCAGCTCAGCGAAAAGGCCGCTGGCAAGCGAAAAGACACGGGGATCGAGACACCAGATAAGAAAGAGGATCACTCCTTCACAGTCGGCTGGGAACCAGGTCTCAAAATTGACCACGAGTTCATGATAGAAGATTTCCAGTGCAGAGCAGTCGGCGGTCTTAAAGGCAAGGCCTTTCCCGGCGAACTCCGGGAACATACCGACAGCGACAGGAAGAAGGAGAACCTATATCTGATGAGGTTCAGGTCATTGAGCACGAAATCATCGGATATCCCTCCGGAAACTCTTCACGGATGCATCATTCGATCCCACCCACATCCTGATCTGGTTCGTCAACTCCTTCGGCAAATCTTCCATGCTTGAGAACGACTGTATAACTTTCTGTCAGGACGCCATCGACCGCTACCTCCCGCCCCTTCACCAGTAAAAGAACAAAGAGGGGAACGCCATCCTGAGTCTCAATTTCCCGGCGCCAATCTGGATCATGGGTAATGGAATGTACAAGAACTACAATGCCATTGCCGAGTCATTCACAGCTACCGGCAAGACTGATGGCAATCCAAGTTTCTACAACTTCCCTTGAGAGGTTGTCTGGGATTCGATCAAAGACTCTCACTTCTACCAAGGCTTCCCGTTGGTCCGAGAATCCCAATACGCCCGGGGATCTATAGGCGGCCTCTCAAAAGACATCTATCATGTCTTCCTCCAGAACCCTCCCACCTCAAGCACGGATCACAAAAGGTCAGCGTGGACGAGTGGATCACAAAGAGCTGCTTCTACGCTGGGGTGCAGATAACACCAAAGGAAGACGATATCATGGAGGCCAATCCAGATGAAAATTCACTCATGACATTCCGTTTGCAACGAGACCCACGAGTTGGCAAGCCTATGTCAGAAGCCCGAGCTGACATCTGGAAGAGACGCGTCGTACGTCGATCGAAGGAGTGGTTCGCCATCACACAGACCGATTTTTGCGTGATGCTTATCATGCCACGGAACGGAGAGATACCACGTCGCGCTTACAGCTGGGAGCAATTTCGTCCAAGAGACCAGCCACAGCGAGCGCATATTGAGGTCACCTACAATACCGAAGCTGTCATCAGGAAGCTCGCAGCGACCCACATATTCTGCCATGAGAAATCTAACTCCTTCCACCGAACACCTTCCTCCAAACCAAAAACATCCACTATAACATTGCAGTCTTCCAGCGCACGGAGCCCAAACGTCATCGGCTACTCACTCGTCATTATCTTCCATGTCTTGGTGGTAGCTCGAAGAAAATCTTTGTTCGCAATGTAGGTCAATCGTACGTGATATTCGGATCTTGTGATACTGAAGACAGGCCCAGATACCTTCACGCGTCAAATTCTTGCGGCCAAGCACCCATCTACGGCTCGAGCTGTCGTGGCTCGAGCGACAGTGTACCATAAAGGTTAGTACTCTGTTACGATGAGAACTACCAGCCAGAGTTCCTCGCAGAGATCCGTCAAGCCTTTACGTCCAATTCCGTACGCAATCCTACAACGAACAGGGTTGATCTCTCGCGTATGCTGCAAGGCAGCGACCTTATATATATAAATTGATTGCCACCACCTACCAGAGATACATCAACGCGCTACGAAAGCAGAGAACATCCAATGCCAAGCAGCTGGCTGTCCTTATTTCAGCCAAGATTATGTATCGGCGACTTGCCTGTATCGCAAGACCAGATCGTTACGGCAACTCGTCACTGGGCAACGCTACAGCGATCACAGACGATTTGCGGGATGCTTCGCGTGGAAGTCAGTAGCGCCGAACTCCAAGCGATACTGACGCAGATGAACCCCGATGACTTTGAGGGTTCCGAGCACACGGATTTCCCCAAGTACAAGGAGTTGAAAGACGCTGCAGACAGCCCAGAGCTCCGGAACATGGATGAGGATGTGGACGACGTGAAGGAGTTGTATCGCCTGTTCCAGACATCTCGTCGGCTCGAAGACTCAAATGTTCCCGTCGGTATGACCATGGGCTACCGAATTTGGGAATTCATGAAGCAGGGTCGTTTTATGTTTCTTATTGAACCTCCACCATCTTGATGGTACCACGTTCAGTGACCTCGAACTCATTCCTTTTTATATATATATACATATACACAGCGTATGATTTTGAGAAATCATGCAGCAGGACAGCCTCGCCGCCGAGGAACGCTACGAAGAGGAGAAAGCCAACTATACTCCAGAAGCATGGGCGGACATCATGAGCGGTCCCGAAAGCATCAATGTCGACGCCTACAACTGATCAAAGGCACATCAAGCCTCGCAAGCCCCCAGCAACCTCCATGTCGAGAAAGACGGCAAGCTTAGCAGCGACGAGGAGTCAACACTGTACGCCTTCCGCTCGGTGGATACTTACCCGCGTCCGCTCGAAGTCGCTGTGCAGGACTGGTCTATAGAAACCGCATTAGACCTGCTAACTATAGATGGTGATAATCGGACTCCCAATGCTCGTTCTCCGGATCTAGTCCCTTCTTCAGGCTGGACACGTGGACGAAGTCTGTTTCTTCTTAGGGACTCTCGGGATTAGGAAGCTGATCTAATCTTGGCTTGAGCTTTGAGGACTCGTGATCGGGCTCTGATAACCTCTCCCAAACACGTCCATCCTCGTCCTGCCAGAGTCCACGAACCCACACCCCTCGAACCGAATCGTATAGCTTCGTAAGCTGTTGATTTATATAGAGACAGCCGAAGATCGAGCTAGGTTGGGGAGACATCTACAAGCGCCCAGATCATCTTCACTACGTGCAACAACGCCGGAGGTTTGGTGCCATCGACTGGAGCTTTCCAGCCAACAACCATCTGTTGCACCGGAGCTGGACAGGCTACATGCCATGGTCTTTCCGCTGCAATGACGAAGTTCACGAAATGGGAAGGTGTCTTCCTTCATCAGCATTCTACACATCGAGGCCGCCAATCGCAAACCTACACAAGCCGAAGACTTGATTGAAGTTGAAGTTGAAAAGATGCGGGTTCACACAGCGAACCCATTTCTATACGCCACGCTTTCACCATTGTATCTGTTGATGCTGAAAGACTTCCCCATGTTGTTGAGCTTGATACGCAATATCACATGGCTGGAGCTATCACCCTATGCCCGAGTCGGCAGTGTCTACCTATTGACCATGCACATTTACTTGTTGGGCATATCTCGTAATCATGTCAAGCGTCGATCAAGCCGACGATGATCAGGTATGTTACTTGCCAGCCTCTCGCAGTAATCAATCCACTGACAAAGTAATAGACCGTGCCTACCAGCGACCCCAAATGCCCCCCCTCACCCGCCTCAACCGACGAGAACAGAGGAGAAGCCTATGCAAGGGATTTCGCACTCTTCGTAAGGGATGATTTTAGTCCCGCGCCGGGCACGGCAGCGGAGGGCAAGGACGAGGCATTGGCCCACTTTACAGCCTTCGGCATTATGCCAACTCTACGTCCTACAATATGTCTTCCTAGTTCATCAACCCATCAATGGCGGCATGTATCCCCTTTTTTGCAGAAAGAGAAACGAGATGTTCTTGTGTAGAGGGAAGGAAAGGAGTTTTGGTCTTCAAAGGATGCTAGTCTACATCGAACTTCAAACAGCTCAAGGCGCTATATTGCAGCCATGAGGATGCATCCAGCATCGAGCTATGGCACAAGCTGGTAACGCTTACTGCCGCATCCTCGTCATAGAGAGACTACGATCTTCCTTGCGGAGACGCCATTGTTCCAGGTAACGAGAGCTTCCTGGATGTACTCAAGACCTTTTCTACATTGGATTCAAACGTCAGCGCTACACTATATGCTATCCTAGCGAGGGGGCTCGACTTGGAAAGATTGACCCAGGATGTGCTTACCCAACTACGTGAGGATCTGGAGCAGGGATGAATTTGCCCTTAGCGAGAGCTTCTGGGAGGAAGTCCTGGTAAACGGCCCTGCTGACTTCGTTGTCATTAATGCCATAGCTAAGGATGAATTTGCTGCTGATGCCTTCCGGAATCTCTGCCGGCGGCTGCCTCGAAGCGGCAATGAACTTTCCGCCTTTACTCTTAAGGGCAACGTCTGCGCAAGACTCCCACGATCCATTTTGGCCTATGCAATCGATAAAGCCCGCATTCGTCTTGTTTTTGAGAGCTGCAACTAGCTCGTCCACGATCTTGTCGCTGTGGTAGTCGAAAGCTTGACTGGCACCAAGCGTTTTGACGTAATCGAAGTTCTTCGACGATGCCGTGGTGATGACTTCGTAACCGGCAGCAACTCCGAGCTGGATGGCGTTGCTGCCGACGCTAGATGCCCCGCCCCACACGACCAGCGTCTTGCCTGTTGACTTTGGATTCGCTGATGGGTGTTGGAGGGCTAGGTAATCTGCTTGGAACATGCCGCAAGCTGAAGTCGAGAGACCCAAAGGAATGACCGAAGCCTGCTCGAAAGACATCGTGCTCGGGATTTTGGATGCCATGTTGTCCCTGATCACGGTGTATTCCTGGAAGGCACCCTCGCGTGCCTTGTTGGTCTCTCTTGTGGATGTAAGCCCAAGTCCGTGAGCAAGGACCCGGTCACCCTTGCTGAAACGCGTGACAGAGCTGCCGACTTGGACAACCTCCCTATATTAGAATTGGATTAGATTGGCTTCAAAGAGGCTAGACTTTGGAATTTCACAATCCCAATCTGCGCGTATTGCAGAAGCTCCGGAAGAGTGATGAAGTCAAACAACTACCCACCCCGCGAGATCGGTGCCGAGAATTGCTGGATAGTCGATAGGGAATATTGCCATTGCTTGTAGAGCCCAGTCGACCGGATTGATCGCAACTGCACCATTCTTGACGACAATTTCGTGATCTTGAGGATTAGTGTAAGGTGCGGGCTTCACCTCCAAAGGCGTCTGTTTTGGAGAGTCTAGCCATGCGGCTGTGTTGGAGGGCATCTTGAATCTTGACGGAGGATTTGCAGAAATAATCAATCCGTGGCAAGATCAAGAAAGAAAATGTGGCCGGGTATATACCAGGGGACTCGGAGTTTAGCACCGTTTGATAAGTCCTATTTCCGAGAGAACCACAATTTGACGCTAGCTGGTTTAAGCGAGGTTGGCGATCACATCATCCAAATCGTTGGCAGTGTCGCCAACCGCTCCTAGATAAGATCTCAATCCATATCGCTTAGTATCCAAGATTTTACTGGTTGGACGACCACATATATGCTACTGCGGTTCCTAGAGTCGGCAATCTTAATCACACATCTCACGCTTACTTACATGATAACTAAGGTACCTTGATGGACCCTTGGAAACATCGACGACGTATGCTTATATCTGGCACAAAGGTAGCGCATGCAGAATCTCTGCATAGATGATAACGTCATGTATCACAGCACCGTACCTGAAGTACTACGACAAGTCCAGCATCCATTTTACCGTTTGCCAGTTCTTAGCTGTGTGGCCGAGAATGAGGCTTGGAAGAACGACGAACTAATGGAAAGCCGCGGTATACGAGCAGTCATAGCAAGAGTCAGTAACAGCATATCGGACATTCGGGGACTTTATATATAGATATATGTATTGCTGGAGAGTAACATGTCTACAGACGAAGGCATCACATTCAGGTATGTGGCAAGTTGTTGAGTAAATTCAGCGGCCTAGATAACATGCTGAAAGGTACATAGGATCATCCACGCGTAGGCTCATGGCGAATCCGAGACGAAGACTGCGAAGTTTTTTGTCAATTACGCGAACGCCGACTGCATGATCGGATTCTTGCAAGAACCAATTCAAGAGGCAATGAAGCACGGAGGTTGAAGTCCTCTGCTACTACCGAGGTCAGACACGTCTCATGCGTACCAAGATTGATGAACAAGTCGAGGACGCAACGACCGATAGCATCACTGGACTAAGAGCAACACGCGGAGAACCGAAGTCTCTACGGTTGATGCATTCCAGGGCAAGAATTTCAAGATCATGCCTAAGGTTATATATATACATATATACTACACGAGACCAATACACATCCCCTTCTTTGTATATACCGTTGAAGAAATGCTACACATTGACGACCTCATCCAGATAGGGGGACATTGTCCACTAGGAGGCGGAAGAGGAGCTTTCCGAGATCTGGCACGATGCGCAGAAGGGAGCAGAGGAGATCTGGTACGACGCGGAAGAGCCAGCAGAGGACATCTGGTACAATGGGAAGAGGCCTGCTTCCGAACAACAGTCCCTCGGCCTGGGCAACTCAAAGCGCATGCCTGCCGCCGACAACAAGCAAGACGCAAATGAGACCATGACTGACGCCTCGAACGCCAGAGACGGCCAAGTGGAGGAAGCGCCGGCCTTCACCTTCGAACAGGGATCTCTTGGTTTCAATAATGGCAAGAAGAAGGCAGGTGAAGGCAGTCAGCATTCCTCCGAGATGGAAAAGGCTCAGATGCTGAAGGAAATGAAGGAGCAAGAACAGGCTGAGCTCTCCAATCAGCAGAGGCTGAGGGACGAGGCGAGAGATAAAATTGCTGCAGATAGCAGCAAAAACAGCCTCCGACGATACAGCAAAGTCAAACTTCGAGGGTGCCGCCGAAGCAGCAGAGCCAATCTCCGAGGATGCCGCAAAGACCGCCTCCGACGACGCCGCCAAAACAGCAGAGCCTAAAATGGCAGATTCGCCACCGCGCCCTTCAACCCATCCAGACAGCATCGTCGACGATTACAAGCCTCCGAGCCGGTCGCCAACCCCAAACCGCCATCCCCAACCACCGCCAGCTCAGAGAAGACGAGACGAGACGTTCGGGAGGCGTTCGCCATCTCCAACAGGTCAATACGGTACCGGCCTCGACAAAGGAGATGAGCTTTTAAAGCGTGGGACAACAACGCGCCCCCTTCTAGTAGATAGCCTGAGCTTGGTGGTCGACTCCGTTGCTACAGTCTTGCGAATGGATGTTCTTCATAAAGCCAATGCAGCAATTTATAACGGCGAGATGGAAGGCAGCGCAGCCGTTAATCCAGAAAGATTTAATCTAACAAAGCCAAAGCTGCTGTTCACTGGGATACGGTACGATCGACTCCAGGAAACCTACCTGCTGACGCCGATGGCCTTTTGGAAATATCTTACATGGCTGATATAGTAATTTGTGAAAGAATGGTGGAGACCGACACGGTAGCTTATGAAGGGTGGGCTCTATCATGAGACTTGCATCGACATGCCAAGGGGTTATCGCGAATGGGGTTAAAAATATGATAGCCTTCCAACAGCTCACCGAGGACGAGTGGGAGCCGTCCAGCTGGTTAGATACTAGGTAGGAACTCTACGCGCAGCTACCTAAGAGAGGATCGGGATGGTGTGTTGAGGTTATATACGTTTATGTAAGGAAGATGAAAGGGAGCGTTTGCGCGCAAACTGTCGTTGAAACAAAGCGGGGTGGACACGAAGGGGATGCTGTAAGCGGGCATTATTTCTAGAACTCAAGCTTAGTAGTGTGGAGATTTCACTGTAATCTAGTGGTATGCAGCACTAGCGTTGACGACGATTTGATAAAAGGGACGATTTCATGCTTGATGCCATACACAAACACGATTCTTCTTTTACGGAGAACGCTGTCTTTCTCTCCCTCCCAATGATATTCTTTCATTACCTGGAGTCGTGCGGATTGCTGCAGGCGGCATGCGATGTTTTTTATTGGTCTAATGTGGAACTGGCAAATTACAGAAATGCCACATTTCTCAGGAGAACTTTCAGAAACACTAAAACCATGTTTCGAGATTATCGCACCTGTGTTCGTGCGCTCCTGAGGGAGATGGAGATATCGACGCGTCAGCCCACTTGCACAACAGTCCCTCGCGTAAGAGCACCCGAGCTTCAGCCTCTCACGCATCATTTAGCCCAAAACTAGCACCATAGATACTGACATCAACTGCGTTATCCAAGAGTCCCACCCCGGTCAGCTTACTCCGGCTTAGGCCTTCTGGACCTAGCTGTTGATCCTAGTCATCAAGATTTCAGGTAGGAAATCTGGGTTTCCTTGGGGGATCTATCCCGAGAAATGAGGGTGCCCAGTGCTCCTATCTTGGCTAAGATGTACGGAGGAAGTCAAAGTTGGTGTTGTGAAGCAGACGCCCGAGCTTCAATATCCTGACAATGATCTTTGGCTGGCTGGATGTTGGGACGAACTGCTACCAAGACGTAGATTCCCCTTTTGTTCCAGCTTAATCGCTCAATCAGGACGCTTGGTGTGACTGTGGTATATTGAGGTACCAAACTAATTGACGGATGTGATGGTGCAAGAGCGGCCAGACAGCGTTTGAAGCCCATTGACCTGGCAGTTGTGCCTTTTCTCTTTTGTTGAGTCTATGACTCGCTCCAAGGACAAGGGTGATACACGATCCTGGATAGATATATTCTTGCCCTCATAGAGCAGGCATGCCTATTTAGACGTCCTTCTTTCTCTTGACGCTGGAATTTCAGAGGTCACAAATTGAAGCAGAGCTTGCTGCTGCATTGAAGCGTGTCGTACTTGGTCGAGAGGGGGTCGTCCACCGTTGTCGCTTCATTATCAGCAGTCGTGACATGTTCATGTATCAAGCCTTCGAGCCATGAGCATGGTGTCATCCAACAAGCCTCAGCTCGCTCTCTTCGACGTGACAGAATTTTGATTTGTGTCAATACAAGTGGCTCCGTCTTGATCTAGCTCAAGGATCTGCCAATCGTAGCGAACATCCTGGGCTTCCGATAGTATCGTAATGATGGCCTGGGCTATCGCCTCAAAATTTTGGGTTGCCAATGCTAGTATAGATGGCCCGGCACCACTAAGGCATGTTCCAAGAAGCCCGGGGTACTTGTCATGCCGAAGCTCTAGCACTTTGCTCAACCCTGGGACTACATTGCTCCGGTAGGGTTGATGGAGCCTGTCTCGCATTGCCTCTGAGATTTGCCTCGCACGCAAAGGGTTCTCGCCTAGTAGAACGGGGAGTAAAGCGCAACGCTGGATATTGAATACAACGTCTTCGCGGCTGTAGCTCTGCGGTAGCTGGCTTCTTGCCTCCACTGTATTCGAATGAAAAGCAGGAACGACTATGATAGCCTTGATGTCTGGATTGAGCCGGTAATGGTGGTAGTATCCAATCGCTAGAGGCGGCTCATGGGTTTGTAGGAGGCTGGTGTCCTGGGAAAGCTTAGGTAAGACCTCAGTCAACGGTATTCCTATACGGGTGGTATCCACAAACGCTCCGACGAGGCCGCCAAAGAGAGCAGGGGCGATATTATCCGGATGACGCTCAATCATCAGGCAATAGTCAAACATCCTTTCCTTGGAGAGACTTAGATCGCCCGCTTCATTGCCTAGCATTACACCAGCAACAATAGCAGCAGCTGAGGATCCTAAACCCCGCGATAGTGGGATTCCCGTGATGATTCTGACTCTAGTAGCAGAAGGAAAGGCGTCTTTTCCGTTACAACGCAGTACATAGAGCGCAACTTGAGTGACCAAATTCTCATGGACCAAAGAGCTCAGTAATTCCGAACCCTCGCCGTGGCATGTGATTTCACAATTCCATGGAGTCGAGCTCAAGCCTCCGTGACACATCTCCTCAATTTGTAGCTCGAGTAAGTTGCTGAACCCATAAGAAGCAGCCAGTGCCGGCCTGAGGGCAAGACCAAGAACGTCAAATCCAGATCCAAGATTGGCCGAAGTGGCTGGCACCCTGATGATTTTCATTGTATCTGCTATCGTTACGTGCGAGTCGCGAACAAAGAACAATTGAATGAAGGACCATGGGAGTTGGTAGTAAAAGAATAAAAGAATAGAAGCTCCTCAAGAGGAATCAGCTCGGAGGAGGACTCGGCCCGACCAGCCACCCGGCCCGAACAAGCCTACATGCCAAGGCCCTAGCTCATGACCCCGGTGCCCCCAGCTCCAGTTGCGGCCATACTAATAATAACACTTCACATCCACCTCTCACAACGTATCGCTATCTTTACCAGTGCTTCTTTCCGGCTTCTCTACGGGTGGCTGATCAGATCAAGCTATGCTGTTGCTCAGGTAAGGCCCAGAGAAGCGAACCGTGCGCAGAGGGGTCGGATAGATCCACGACAAGTTGCTGTCACATCTTCAACGGAGTGCCATCGAAGGCGTGAGGCGCAGTGTTCGAGCTACATATCTTGCTGGAGAGCTGAAAGTACCTCACCTCGTTCCTTGGACTATGGCGAACATATCCGCGGACGCGTCGCTGTCAACCTTGATAGCTCGAGACTCCGTGAACACTTGTGATACATAAACATGGAAGAGGAAGTGGGCCCAAGTAGACCGCCCCAAGGTTGGCACCTCAAAGAAGGTGCTGATGGGTGTTACTACTGGGCCGAACATGGAGGCTATTCGGCGTCCTCATCAGGGACACATGGAATATGGCTGTCATGGAGGTTGTGCGGCCATGAAGTCGGCTTATGTGCCTTGATATGGATCCGACGCTTGGCATATGGAAAGACGGCATACCATAGATTCAGGGTAGAGTCTGCAAAGCAGTTCGTGGAAGACGCGTACACGCTGAGATGATCGTCATAATCCGACGAGCAGCTGTTGCTCTGGAGGTTGGCCATATGGAGCTTGTTTAATGCTACCGATGACACAGGACAGAGATGAAACGTTAAGGGACTGCCTCGACAATCTGCCCAATCGAAGGTGTCATTCAGTAGATCCTTTCAAGTGGGCACTGACAGGTGGTATCACGCTAACGTCTACTAGCTTCCGTATCTACGTACTTTGGTAATCTTGACAAACATCAACACTCCGAAGATCTTCCTTTTTTCTTTCAGCCATAATCTGATGTCATTCTTGCTTCGCACAGCTGACACTTAGAGCAACAAGTCTTGGTCTCGTGGCTTCTCGATTGCTCCTAGGCGTTTGCTTCGTTAGGCAACCACAAGCAAACTGCATCTTGCGGTGTCATTATCGGATTAACGAAACCTCGTGACTGATCAAAGTTCAACGGTGATACTTTGAAAATTTTGATAATTCCAACCCGGTAACGAGCCTGTCGTCCACCATTCCTAACAACGTTCTTTCATCTTTCATCACGACTACACCATCCTTAGCCTCAGGGCCATCTCATCATTCCGTAACTTAGGACGGACTGATTTCTGGATCACAAACATGGTTGACAGCCCGCTCGATTATCTCTTCAACCATGTATTTCTTCCGACTCGTGTACCGCAAGCAGACGACCATAGCAATGGATCTGGCGATCGAGCTCTTGCGGAGCATCTCGCCAGTTCCGCTGAGCTCTTCCGGGATTCCAATGACGCTCAATATTACCAGCATTGGTCGACAATATGTCGTGCGCTTCATAATTTTGCCACCTTACATCAACACAAAAATTCCCTGTCAAAAGAATCTCTCAAACTTGCCCTTCGTGGTATCGCAGATGGAGACATTCTTATCTTGCACATTGCCATGCAAAATTGTGCTCTCATAATGCGGAAGAACGCCGAAGCCTATATCATTGAATCCTTCGAAGCATCACCGCCAGCTGCCGAGGTTCTATCTGCCAATGCAGCCCTGCAGTGGGATTTCCCCAGTCGCGCTGTCGCTGTTCCCATCCCTACCTTCGAAGATGAGTATTTTCAAGCCAATCTCGCAGAATTCTTGCAAAAAGCTAGTATCGAGCCTGTGAAGCAATTTGCCGCCATCACGCTCAAAGCAGGATCCTTTGCCTACGAAAGCCGCAATACTACGACACCAGCCATCGTTGGGCAGTTGCTCATGTCTTTATTGGAGGCAAACGGATACAAAAACAATCCAATCTTGACGCGAAAGCGAGTGCGTGACGAAGTCTGTTGGAGCGATGGTGCGGAAAACCCTTGGCGACGAAGCGCGACGTGGCTGGTGTTACGCACTAGTATACAGAGATGTCTGTGCTTCCTACTTGGTGGTAGTATTGGTACTCTACAGTATAAGTTCTTTATGTGCTTTCAAGTCTCTTCGCTTTGCAAAAAGCTCTACGCCACGAACTCATACCCTGCAGACCGGCTAGCCTTTGCAAGCACCAAGCTTGCCCGTCGCGCCGCGAAATTGGAACGGCAGAAAACTTCCGCTACTCCACAGCTGGCGACCGCAATCGACTCGCTCTTCAAACACCATGGAAAAGAGTTCGCTAGCGTTGTGCAAACGATAAATGCACAACTTGACCACACGTGGACTCTGATTCGAGGTCGCGCAACGAAACATGTGGATCTGTTACCCAAACGTGCCGACCATAACGATACGGTGTTGTCCCTAGTGCACAGTCGGGGTATACTGCGGAGCATTCTAGAAGAGGCTTTGTACGGGAGACCGCGAGTACAGCTACATCTCGAACAACGCTTGAGAAAGGTGCGGCAGTACCATGTCAAAACAGAGACACACGACGCTCGATCTATTCCTGACTATCTGAATCTCGCTGATGCTGAAACCGAGCTTCAGCTGTCTATAGCAGGTCGTGATGAAAATGAAATTCCGGAACACCCGGATCAGACCTGTGTAGAGCTCAAGACCAAGATGCAACAGTACCAAGACGCCGCACTTTCTGCATACAAGTCCAACCCGGAACAGCTATCCTTGATGTTGCTTACGATCATGGAGCAATGGCAAGCGCTGGACACCTTGGCATTGAGGCAGTATCCACTGCTGAGTAAATACAACCCGGGATTTCCCCGCAGTTTGCTGTTTCCATTGCAGGTGACCTCGCTTAACGATTTGCGTCGCCTTCAGAAGATCGAAGACTATATCGATACCAGGTCGAGTATGGCAGATCCGACTACGCCCTCGATCTTTGACGATATTTCGCGCAGCTCATTTGCCGTGCAATATTTTGATCGATGCCCAGAAATGCAAGAACTTCTGGAAGAGATCGGAATATCTGACGAGAATGCTCGAGCACGGAAAGAAGTTGAATTGAGAATGAAGAGCATCGAGTATGAGAATATCCTCAAGGTTGCTACGCAGACAGCTTGCCTCTTTACAGAAGATGAATTCAACCCGATGATGCGGCAACATGATGATCGTCGGTGCCGCAAGCACTTCTTGGAGCGGACAGCGGCCAGAATGAGGATAGTGGTTCACGAAGCGGTGCTGCCGACAGACAGCACTGTTGCCAAGGCAGTCATCTTCGAACTTGTTGTTCCTGAAGGCTTTGCGGCTTGGCGGGATTCAACTTGGCAGATTCTACAGTTGGCTCGACAATCGACACTCCCTGACCAAGCCCCTCAGGTTTCGCTGCGAGAATACACTGGTCTTAGGGCTTATATGCAACCCACAAAGTGCACCATATCACTTGCATCCCGTACAAAGTCATTTCAGAACACGCACTACGCAAACGTCCCGTTCCCTACAATCATTGATCAGATCTGCGTCCCGCACGGGCTTAAATATGGGCTGTACGATCACAAGAGGAGTCTTTGGACGTCAAGACACACAGAAATCCCAAGTTTCGCAGATCTCTGTTCTTCGTCTATGCCACCCAAATCAGTGTATGCGTCACTGCGCAAGTTTTTGCATCCAAATTTCGAGGGTACATCAGTCTCTGCCAACGAGGTTGTAGCGAGCCACACCCGCTGCCCGAATTCACTTACCGTGGCGGAATTCACGACGTTTCAAGATCTTCGGCTTGGTAGCACCGTCCAATGGCTGCGACTGCTGCGGGAGCTTGCATCTCCCAATCTAAACTTTGGAACAGTAGAGGTTGGAATACTGGTCTCCGAACTGGCCCTCATGGCGGGACAGCCTGAAGGACGTGATCCTCGGCGGGCCAGTCACTCGATCTTTCGGCACACCAAGTTCTGTGAAGCTTTGGCGGCTCAGGTGAGAATGAGGCTGGACAGCATTACCACAAACTGGCGCGAAGGTCAGACTGTGGACTGTATGATCGTCCTCCTACAGCGTCTCTGGTCGTTGGCTGCTTCTCCTATTTCAGTGAAGGAGGCTGAAAGCTTGTTACTGTATGTACGTGAGCTGACCCACGGGTGGGCTCGCCTCCTACGGGACGAGATTTGTAATGCAATGGATGTTGAGACGGCGCAGAAGCGGTCAAAAGATGCCTTGTTAGCTGCGCTACTTGCAAGAAAGACATTCATGATCGAAGCTGCGAAGCCGAACGAGCCATTGCAGCCGCAAGCTCTGGCCTCCTTCCTGGAGTGTGGATTCACGATCAAGGACAATCTACCCAAGAACGAAGCTGGATACATCGCAAAAATGCCCGCATTCTTCAGGCGATTATTCATTGCTGACCTCAAGCTTGTGCAGGGATTGGAAACCCAATTGAGGTTATCGATAATTGCATTTCCCAAAGCTGTTGACCAAGCTGTCAATAATTTCTGGGCCGAAACTGGAGGCAATTCATCCCGAAGATTCACACTGTGGACCTTCCTTTCAACCTCGTATAGTGGATGGTTCAGAGCTCAGTCAGTCAGTCAAGATGGACTACTGGAGCAGGAAGTTCACATTGATTTGTTTGAGGGTACTTTGCTTATCGACGGTCAGCAGCTTGGCCGATTTCCTGAAGAATATACGAAGCAAGATTTCTTTCAGCAATTGTTTGGAACTCGGGTGTTTCTCACGTATCCATCCTCTCTTCCTGGCATGTCTTATATGCTTGCTAGCCTGTTCCATGAACATGAAATTCACTTCGGCTTCCGCACCGGTACAGCTTTCATACGGGCTCGATGCAAAAATAGATTTCTCGAATTGATACCCCACGCAGTATTTCTAGCCAAAGCTGGTGGCGAGGCGCCTGACTTACCGTTGCCATTAATCAATGACTCTGTGCATTGGCTGGACTTGAACTTCCAAACATTGGAGATTAGGCCACTTGCTACGATGTGGCAGATGAAGCAAAGCAATTGGACCATCCACCTCCGAACAAGTCTGGCATGGCGACGAAATAGTCTTCTGGTTGACCCTCGCAGCCTGACATTTCATCGCGTGGCCAGTCTCATAGAGCCATTTGAACATCGAAGTAGAATGACTGTTTTCCAGCCAGAGAGGGCTAATCTCTCGTTACACCTGCCAGGGCTGGAGTTGTCGTTCCGCGTAAATTACGAAGGCCTTCTCGAGTCTCAGCAATTGAGGGCAGTGGTCGACTCGAACCAAGATGCAGGGACGTTATATGGTCTGCAGAGTAGTCTGGTGCTAAGAGATTCGGCTGTGCCAGAAGATAGGAGTATTGTCGTTGCTATTGGGCCAGCCAAGGTTGTCCAGAATCCGAATGACAACCACGTCAGGGTTAAAACCAATCACACAGGGTTCTACGCTCGCTTCTTCATCAACAGGGAGTTGGGTCGCCTAGAATGTGCAGCAGAGCCACGGCTTATATATTTCAAGGCTTACTGCCATGCAGTCACCTCGTTTATTTTACCGGATCCGCTGACTGGCAGGACTGGCATGGATGAAGCAATCCACTGTCTACAAGTTGGTAACGCCCAGCCCTGGGCACCAGTCGATGGTGAATCGTACCGCATCCTATTATCAATTGCTGAGCTTACCCCTCGGAGACTTTATTATCCAGAGAACCTTAAGGCGCTGCAGAGGGTTATCTGGAAAGAAGAGCTGATGCCAATCCTACAGCATGATGCTTTCCGGCCAATAGTAAAGGACATATTGTACCAATGCAGGCTCCTGCATCGTTTCCATCTCGGCAGCACCGAACCACCTCCACTCGATCAGACCAGTAACGAGCATTTGCTAGCCCGTGCATTGGCGAGGAATCAAAGTTTCCGTGCCGTCCAGCATAAGACCTTGACAGGCTCGACGGCAGTGCCTGACCCAATCTATGTAGCTCGCGACTCAACTGCAACCGTTAGTGGTAAGAACACCTACGAGGCTGCGATCCTCCTGAAAAACTCATCTAGTTGCATTGCTGTAAACCATGATCTGGTGAGCAGAATGAAAGAATGGCCAATAATACAAGGCTTCGACCAAGAATTTGAGCGATATCTATTTGCAGACTTGATCAATATCGACCTCTCTTCCTGTTGGGGCTCCATCTTCAGACTTTGTCTGAACTCTGGGGATGCGCTGGACAAGTATAAGATCATGTTCTTGTTTGCAACGATCTCGTTCGATGCGCACATTGATATGACTCTTATCAGGTCCCTCATCGTGGTCCATATCATGAAAGAATTCAAAACACTCCAGCTGCCCCGGAGCTCTGTCTTCATAAATTTCCGAGGGGACCAGGGGCCTACCATTGACTTCCTTATACAATTCATGGAATATTATCGGGTGGCGTACCCTGAAGATGAACGCGCCCTGCTTACTGTTGCGATGCACCCCAAACAGAGGCGAAAATTGGAGATGGCCCAGTTTAGACATGAGCAGCATTCTGAGAATAGCTGCAAAGCATTTGCTCGTCATTTGTTATTACAGTGGCCGTGCCGGGAGCCCTCTATCGATGGCTTAGAACAGATGCCGCTTCTGGATTTTGAAAAAGCCTTTCAGGCAATCAAGCCAGAATGGGAGCGACTCTTCGATAATCATGAATTGTCGGAGCATCTCACAATTGTCCAGAAGTTGCTCGACCGTTGTGAAGCTACTGAAGCGCCTGTTGTACCGTCCACCAACAAAGAGGAGCAGGAATTCTATCCAACTTCAACAACCTCAAAGGTCCAGCCTACAATTTGGGACCTTTTACTCAAGCCGGTTGGACACGAAAGTATTAATGACTGCAAACCGCTAGGCGATATCTCAAGTACGGCAACCACGACATCGAACCCAAGTCCTAGCCAGAACCCCTCACAGGCCTCCGGAACCAAGGTACAAACGCTGCTACGCAATTCAGCACGTCCACCTTCTCACATAGAACCCCAAGCTCAAAGATCGGTGTTAGTGTCAGAACTCCAGTCTATAGTAGCCCCGTTCGCGAACAGCGACAATGCGGTAAGAAGAACATACGGCAAAGATCTACAAACAAGCATATCTGCCCTGCAAAAGTTGCAAGTATCGAAACCTTTGGTCAAAGCAAGTCAACAGGTTAACCCGACGGCTCTGAAGTCAACGATTCTGTCATGGCGTTGTGAGGTCCAGAACCAATTCACTCACATCCATGAGAGCGTAATCAACGAGGACCGTTGGTTACTCTCTGGGAGACTGCTACCAGACGTAACCCCAGTCACGCTTCTTGAGGCCCTGCCCACTCTAGCAGCAGCACAGAACCCTGGTTCTATCTTATACGTTATCATCAAGTACGCACAATCGATCACCAAGTTGCAGCAGGTTTTGCGCATCCAGACTGCGCATCAGCGACAAGATGTTATTCAGCTAGCAAATGAGACTCGTCAAGATGGGCACCCCTATTGGCAAGCTAAGGATTACATTGACTGGTTACTCCTACAGATTGACTTCAATTTTCTAATTCGGCGAGATCAGTACGAAGTTGCGAAAGCGATGATCACGCCCCTCAGCGGTAATAATTTTGTACTACAAATGAACATGGGCCAAGGGAAATCCAGTGTGATCATACCCATGATCGTAGCTCAGATGGCCGATGGGAAAAATCTGGTGAGAGTCGTTGTACCTAGACCACTGTTGCTACAAACTGCACAATTGCTTCAAAGCCGTCTTGGAGGCCTCATTGGTCGAACGCTTAAGCACGTTCCGTTTTCTCGGAAATCGTCTACTGATATCAGCAATCTCAAAGCTTACCACAACATCCATCAGAACACCCTGCAAACCCGAGGTGTTATACTAACGCTCCCTGAGCACATACTCTCTTTTCAGCTTAGTGGACTGCAGGAGCTCTCCAATGGTCATATGCAACAAGCCGCTTCCATGATAAAGATTCAAGGTTGGTTCGCAAGGAAGTGCAAAGATATTTTGGACGAATGCGATCACATGCTGGCCGTCAAGACTCAGCTGATCTACCCATCAGGAAGTCAGTCCATGGTTGATGGACACCCCAGTCGATGGGTAGTTGTACAAGATCTGCTAAAGCTCGTCGAGGTACATCTCGGAAATCTTCGCCATCAGTTTCCTAGAAGCATTGAGGTCATCGAGCGAGGACCTGGCATGTTTCCAACCATATATCTCCTCAATCAAGACGTAAAGGAAGCTTTGATACACTGCCTGACAGACAGCGTTATCAATGGCGAGGAAGGCGTGTTATCCGTCGATGGCTGTAGCCAGGATGAGCTAGAGTCCGTATGCAAATTCCTCCGCGATGCTACATTCCCAAAGGCCATGGCAGTGAAAGTGGGAGGAATCCTAAAGGGCAATACCGATGCCCGTCAGAGACTACTTCTGCTTCGGGGTCTTCTTGTACATCGTATCTTACTTATGGGTCTCAGCAAGCGTTGGAACGTCCAGTACGGAGTCGATCCGCGCCGCGATCCAATCGCTGTCCCCTTTCGTAGTAAAGGAATACCGTCCGATCAGGCAGAGTTTGGGCACCCGGACGTTAGTATCATGCTAACATGTCTGAGCTTCTACTACTCTGGTCTCACATTACCTCAATTCACGCAAACTCTGAACCAGCTTCTCAAGGCTGATGAACCTGCACGGGAGTTTGAATCCTGGATTCGCGACGTCCGGTCCTTTCCTAATTCTCTACGTTCTTGGAATTCGATCAATATTGAAGATGAGTCACAATGCAACCAGCTGTGGGTACTGCTCTGTCAGCAAATCAGAGTTATTAATTTTTTTCTCAATCGCTTCGTGTTTCCAAGGCATGCAAGAACTTTTGAACGGAAGCTTGTGAGCTCTGGCTGGGACATTGCTACAGGAAGAAGCGTATTCGATGGTCGAGTAGCGCCAACACTCAATGTGAATGCGAAGGCTGGGGCTGTTGCTGATAGGTCTTCTTCTCAAGATACAAGATCACTGACTGTCGGTTTCAGCGGGACCAACGACAACAAGACGCTACTGCCTCTCAATGTATTGCAGAATGACTTACGAGGATTGTCACATACAAATGCTGAGGTATTGACTTATCTATTACAACCACGGAACAAGCGATACTTTGCCGCTACAGATGTCCGTGGGAAGAGGCTCACTGAAGGAGGTTTCTTACAGAAGCTCCACGGTCTCGGCATCCGGATGTTGCTCGATGCCGGAGCGCAAATCATTGAGCTGGATAACCTCTCACTGGCAAAAGCTTGGTTGCTTGTCGATTTCGAAGCCGAGGCAGCGGTTTATTTTGGAGAGGATGGTCGGGCTCGAGTCGTCTATAGAGATGGACGAGGCCAACCTCTAGCTGGCTCCCCCTTTTCCAAAAATCTCGCATCATGTGTGGTATACTTGGACGAGGCTCACACCAGAGGGGTCGATCTCAAGATGCCAGCAGATGCAACCGCGGCATTAACCTTGGGAGTAATGCAGACGAAAGACCAGACTGTTCAAGGTGTGTCTTAGGGCCCACATCCCCTCACAGTCCTCTTGCCCTGCTCTGCTAACGATGAATGACTTTTAGCTGCCATGAGACTACGACAGCTTGCCGTCTCCCAGTCCGTTGTGTTCTTTGCTCCGCCTGAGGTACACCAGAGCATCGTCAATATGCGGGGCAAAACCAGTATGGCCACAATCGATTCCCACGACGTGATCATCTGGCTTCTCGAGCAGACCTGTTGCAACATCGAACAGCTTCAACCTTTGTACATCTCTCAGGGGCTTGAGTACTGCCGGAGGCGTTTAGCTGCGTACAAGAACCCTGATCCGGTCCCGTCCGTCGATCAGCGAAAAGCGTACCTTAAAGTGCTAGAGCAGCCCGAGCAGTACTCTCTAGAGAAGCTTTACGCACCAGACCAGAAGGTGAAGGCTCGCCCAGTCGACGCTACCGGCTTTTTGGACGTAGCCGACTTTGTTGAGAAGCTCGACATGATGAAAAAAAGCCTTCACAATACAGGCGACACAGTTCAAGCACTTGCACATCAAGAGGTCGAACAAGAACGCGAAGTCCAGATCGAAGTGGAGACCGTCCGCGAGGTAAAGAGACCTAGCCACGCACAACCGCTCCCTCAGCCACCACTGCAAAGGGAGATCAAATCTTTTGCAGAGACTGGTAGGCTCGTCGCCGGCTCGCAGGCGTATCTTCAAGTCTTCGTTGCACTTCGACAGACTGCTCTAGGCCGGCGGTTAAACGTTGCTAACAGCGCTACCAAGTCCAAAATCTTTGTCACTCAAGACTTCAACAACACGGTCGTAGTTCCATGGGGAAAGCCGCAAGATGAGTACTCCCGCCCTGTGCACTGGATTTTATGGAGCCAAATTACCGAAACCGCGCTCATCTGCAGTGACTATGAAGCAGACGCGCTTCTGCCAGTGGTTCGAGACCAGAAGACACCCCGCACCTACCTGATCATCTATGCGGCTCCTGTTACTAGGACAATGGTAGTCTTTGATACCCTCAGGCTATATTCCATTCCCACCCTACCAGATACTTGGAGTGCTCCTTCGTGGCTTGTGCGTGACCTCGGTATTTTCGCCGGGCGTCTGTACTTTGATTACGAAGGACAATGTCGTATGATGTGTCAAGCTCTCGGCCTACCAATCCCTACATCACTGGGCTCCACGCCATCTACTGCGCTGACGGAACCCGATCTCTGGGGCGAGCTGCCCTACAATGAAGGGCCACAGGAGGGGAAAACGCCAGAGCCCTTTTCCACTGTGCCACTTGTCTTCATGCAAGAGTGGCTGGCCATACGTCGCAGAGGGCAAGATTTCTCACAAACCATGATGGGTGATCTTTGTCGAGGGCGCAAACTTGATGGTCAGGAGTCTGGGCTTATCAACGATGATGAGTCCGAGGGATCAATGGAGCCTGATGTGATCAAAGCTGATACTTCGGGAGGGTCCGAGGCGGAGGTAGAGGTGGACGAATAGCATGTCAGAGTATGCTAGATGATTGGCCGAATCTGGCGCTGGAAGGACGCGCACTGTTGGGTATTAGATCGGATATATACATCGTATCATCTGTCTGTATCAGGAACACCCTTTTCAGAAGTGTCAAACGATGTGGCAGAGCAGGACATACCTTGAGACGACAATTAGATTTCCTAGAGAGACGGAGGGAGCTCTCCCTGGAAGGAATAGAAACCTATGCGCGGTCTTGCGCATCGTCAGCAATGGACCACTGCGCCATACTGCAGGGTCCACCACGACCTACTCCTGATTCCGGGCCCGAGAAGATTGCCTGATGGAACAGCCTCGTGAAGATTACGCACTCACGTTGGTGAGTACTAAGAGCTTGGTGGCGACCTGGAGCGGATTTTCCCGATGAGCGCGCCACGTAAACACGCCCTTATTCAAATTCATCCCTGCAAGGCTGCGGCGCAGATTCTTCAGGCTGCCAGGGTCCACTTACAAGGGAGCCAGCTGAAGGTTAGCCATGATTAGGCCTCCCAGGATCCCGCAGCCCTATGTTCTTTGGGCCAACCAGACTGCGGGCAAGGCCCTGAAGGATGTTGGTATTTTCGAGGCCTCCCCTGTATCGTCAGCAAGCTATTTTTTACGCCGCAGCTCAGGACGAATGAGTCTCCACCATCATACGAGGCGCGGACGTCGTACCCTTAAATCTTAACTTCCTGTCCTTCGCTTTTCTAACACGGTGCTGCTGTCGTTCTGCATAGCTGTCGTTCTGCATAACTGTTTTTCTCATTATACTCGGCGTTTGTTGATCAAGCCTTGGTTGGAGATTGGGCTTCTCAATCAGACAATGTTATCACAGCCTGCTTGATCCTACTGAGGGTTGCCTCTAGAATGAGAAGCCTTCTGCCACTCCCGTTCTTCTGGGCAGTCATTGGATTCAATGGCTTTGATGCAGCTCAAGGTATGCGTTCAATTTGCACTGAGAATGCGGCAGCGTTGACTTGTATCAAGCCCAGCGCATTCGGGGTAGAGCTATTGAGGTGGATGCGTCGCTATCAGACAAGAGCACACGGTCTGGAATTTCCTCACCTCAGGAATCGACGACGTTTACGAGCGCAAAGTATGGCAATTCGTCAACGCTGGTCTCACAGACTTCGACACCTCTCTATACGCCTCAAACACAACCTTCTGCAATAACCGACCACTCCACTAGGACATCATTGACGTTGTCGATAACATCTGCCAATGGCGACCCTATGCCTTCGACGACTGCAAAGACTGCAGATTCAACCACTTTACCATTTCCAGACTCCTTGGCAACAATAGGCTCTTCAGCCTCAGCAGTATCATTATCAGTCCGTCCAGATTCGAACGGCACTCAGAGTGAATCAAACGTGATGAGTATGACCAGTCCTAGCTCAGCAAGTTCGGTATACGTCCCTACCCAATCGACTGGCCTGGTACTCTCTCGTTCTGGAGCATCCGGGGGCTCTCTCCCGCAAACCAATTTAGCTACCCCAGTGTTTATAGGCCTATCAACTGGCTCAATTCCTTTACGATCAGGAGCATCAGGGGCATTTCTAACTAAAACCAGTTCGGCTGCCCCTGGATTTATTCCGACCCTGTCATCTGGCTCGGTCCCTTTGCGTTCAGTAGCATCGGGAGGTATTCGCCCAGCTGCCTCAGGGTTTATTCCAGCGTTTCCGACCGGTATATATCCCCTTCCAGGTACATCGGCTGCACCGTTGGGCTCGGGAAGAAGGCCCGTGGCAGTCAATGTGACTACAATCGATGGCACAGCTCCTGTCCAATCGACTGCCCACTTCATCTCCCCGTCGGGCTGCTCAGGCATTCCCAGCCTGCCGTGCCTCCCGTCTTCCAATATTACCAAACATTTCCTTTCAGCTATCAGAAAACCAATAAGAGTCTTGCACTCAGCGACGGTACTCCTCCCAAGTACGTCTACGCCGCAAATTCCACAACAAACGGCGTTGACGGACACCCAATCTTCAAGTTCAGCTGCGGCACCAGCCCCTGTAACGCCTCTTGTCTCAGTGCAGATTCAGACGATGGGAACGGATACTGCTGCGACACAAGTCGTTTCAGCAGCAACTGGGCCAATGGCACTTCGACCTGCGCAGTCACTTCAGCCAGCTGTGCCAGCCATCGTAACAATACCAAGCAGCCGTACTGCTGCAGTTGGTGGCCAAATCCCGGCCAACAATGGTCCACCAGTCGGCATCGCCAACCCAGCAGCCAGCGTGTCAGTTGGATCCATCAGTGTTGGCACACCTGCGGGACCAATATCACAAGCACAGATCGCTCAAATCACCGGAAACCCTAATTTAATTGCAGGCAGCCTGATATTTACTCCCTACATGACGTTCAAGGAACCCTCCAACCCTACTATACAGCTTGTTGCACCAGTCCAGCCCAGTGCTCCGGCGCAGCCTAATGCGCCCCTAGTACAGCCTACTCTAGGACAACCGAAAGCTGTTCCGCAACCCGAAACACCTCCAGGCGGGCCGATTGCAGGGCCAGGCTCGGGAAATCCAGTGGCAGGGCAGCCAGGCCAAGAGGGTTCGGTGCCAGCCCAGCCAAAACCTATCCCAGCTCCAGGAAATCCTATACCAAGTCTTCCGAACCAGATACCCGGTAGTGGTCCACCAATACAAGGAAATGGAGGCTCTCCTGTGGCAGCAATCCCCGCCGTAACACAGGCAAGCAATGCCCCAATAGTGATAGGTGGCATGATTTATTCAGCTCTGGCAGCCAACCCTGTACCATTCAATCCCGCAAACGCAGCAGGGGTAACGCCGCAACCAGCTGCTACTTCACCACCCCAAAACGGCGCACCCCTTGTGCCAGTACAAGTCAGTGCTTCAGCGCCAACGCCTGTAGGCATCGTGGGCGGACAAACGATCTACCGACAAGGTTCCATTGCAGTAGTCGGAAGCCAGACCATTGCTCAAGGATCTTCTCCGATTATAGTGAACGAGACACCCGTAGCATTGGGACCTTCAGCTATCGTGATTGGGGCGAACACCATGGCTCTACCGCCTGCGAGCCCTCAAGCTGCGGTAACGCCAGCGCCGGTTGCCGTTGTGGGTGGACAGACCATCTTTCGCCAGGGCTCGACTGCTATCGTGGGTGGGCAGACGATTATCCAAGGATCTGCACCAATTACTGTGGGAAATACACCGGTAGCTCTAGGATCTTCAGCTATTGTCATTGGGACAAATACCATAGCAATACCGCCTGCGAACCCTCAAGTCGCGGTAACGCCGACGTCAGTAGGTGTCGTGGGTGGGCAGACTATATTTCGCCAGGGCTCTAATGCGGTCGTGGGTAGCCAGACTATCACTCAAGGATCTGCGCCGATTTTTGTGGACAATACACCCGTAGCTCTGGGACCTTCAGCTATCGTCGTTGGGACGAATACCATATCTTTGGCTCCGTCCGGTCCTCAGATAGACACAGCACCAACATCGGTAGGTGTCGTAGGCGGCCAGACGATATACCGTCAAGGATCATATGCCGTTGTCGGCAGTCAGACAGTTGTTCAAGGTTCTGCACGAATAACGATTGACAACACCCCAGTGGCTCTAGGGTCCTCAGCAATCGTTATAGGAACCAGCACGATCTCATTACCGCCAGTGAACGCGGCGGTGAGTGCCCCCGCAGTATACTCGTTCGGCGGGATGGCCATAACGCAAGGAGGAGCACCAATCACCATTTCAGGCACCGCATACTCTCTCGGACCATCTTTCGTCGTCGAAGGCACCAAAACCATCCCCATTTCCTCTACCGCTCCTTCGAATCCCGTCCTGACCATTGCAGGACAGACCATTACGGCAAACCCTACAGGTTTCTCCGTCGCTGGAACCAGCGTCTCGCCCAACGGTCCTGCGGTAACGATATCCGGCACCGTCATCTCGCTGAATCCCTCTGCCGTCGTCGTCGGCAGCTCGACAGAACCATTCCCCGCTCCGGCTACCACCAGCTCCTTCCTAACCATCGCATCGCACACCTTCACACCCCTCCCACCCAGCAGCGGCGGCGGGTTTCAAATCGAGGGCTCGACACTCCTTCCGGGCTCATCGGCAATCGTACTAAGCGGTACCACATATTCCTTGAACTCAGCCTCGTCACTTATCATCGGCACATCCACAATCCCTCTCGCCACCGCCGCTCCTGGCCAAAATACCGCGAACGGTGTGCTGACAGCAGGAGGCGAGGTTTTCACACCGCTAGATAGCACAGCAGTATTAATAAACGGCACCACTCTATCCCTCTCCGGCCCCGCCATCACAGATCACGGCACCGTCCTCTCGCTCGCAGCAGGCGGTATCGTGATCGGTTCTTCAACATATGCCTATGCGACCCCAGCTTCGAACGCCGCAGTCACCACCACAGCGATCCCCTTCGTCTTCACGATCGCTGGTGACGTATTCACAGCCAACGCTCAAGGTTTGGCTATTGCCGGGACCGAAATCTTCCGAGGCAGTGCTGCGGTTACGATTTCTGGAACACCTATCTCGCTTGGTACGAGTGATTTGGTGGTTGGGACTAGTACTGTACCGTTGGCTTCTGTGTCGGGACTGGGCACGGCGAGAACTGGTTCTAGTGGTTTGGGGGGTCTGACGACGGTGGCTTCTGCGACGCCTGGTCCTAAGGGTTCGGGGACAGGGATAGGTGGGGGTGGGAGTTCGGGGGCGGTGGCTGTGAGGCAGGGGTGTGGGATGGGTTTGGGGAGGGTGGGGATGTGGGTTTTTTTAGTGGGGGTGGTGATGTTGATGATATGAAATGAGACTACTGGTGGGTTTTTTCATGGGGGCTGTTCTTGGCCCTGGTGGCTTGGGAAGTCCGACGGCTGCGGCTTCTGCGGGGACGGGGATGGGGTTGGGGAGGGTGGGGATGTGGGGTGGTATTATGGGGGTGATGGGGGTATGGGTGTGAGACTGAAGAAAGGGTGGGATTTGTGGAGAGCTGTTCTTTTCTTGTAGATATCCTTTTTGATGGGATGGGGTTTGTGGGATTTGATTGGGATGGAGAAGGGATGATATTCTTCCTGTGGAGGGTTTTATGAATGCGGGTCATAGATTAGTATCGGGCTTTCTGCAATGTAATAGAGCAACGCATCTAATGATCGGCTCTGAACAACTGTGGGTATCTTACTATACAAAGACGTTCAATTCTGTGGGAACCTTACTGAATATGCTAAGTGACTGCGCTTAAAATAGAGCTCTCTTCGTAGCTCTTCTCGACGGCGATGAGAGAGATCTTATCAGGAAGGGAGATCCTGCATAGTGGCATTGATCTAGCATATTTGATAATGTGACTTCCAGCCTCGATGCTTGCGAGTGTCCTCTGCTAACAATGTGTATCCATGAAAACGCCAAATGATACAGTCGACGTATCAAGGCTTTGAAGGTTTGCTGTACAGCTTGTAAATGTTCCAATGGTGAACGACTTGAAGTGCTGTGGAAGACGGATGAATGACTTCGTCGATAGTAGAGGGCAGCGTTAATGTTCCACACTGTCGCACTTGGAGATGCGTACGAGATGAGCAGCACAATTCGTATAATTAGCACTCGTACCGTCTCAACCCAGAACCAACCAGCACAATGGGACTATATCCAATCCCTGAACATGAGCACTCGATATCTCAACTAAGTTCATTGCACCCATTCCATCTTCTAAGCAGCAATCGTCGAACATGTGGATTTCGTTGGCCATTCGTTGACTTCTGGATTCGTCAATTCCTTTATAATCTGTATGTCCCGTCATTTTGCTGTCGTTTCATCATTGTGCTCTCTGGATCCTTTGATAAGGCTAGGAACCATTTATCCCAATCCTTGGCTGCTTTGCTCGGTGTGGACTTCATATCGTGCTTTACTTCCCGAGTCTCCCTTGCTTCATCCTCCCATTTTTTACTGACGTTGTGGGTCTGCGATGGTGCCCATCCAATCGCCTAAAGAACCTCAGTCTCAATGGGCGCTATTCTCGTGGATGGGAAATGCGTGTGGTCGTACTCTCGGCATCGAGTACTAGAGTACTTGCAAAGCACCTCGATGCGCGAGGATTGAGTAATGGTCATGCGGAGCTTGTCACCTTGCATCTCTTGCTCCTCAGTCTGGTTGTGAGTATCCGAGCTGGTGGAAGAGCTCAACCGATTCTTCAACGATCTTGCTGTCTTGGCCCCTCGAACCGAAGAATACGCTTAGACGCTGTCGAATTCCAACCATCCTCCAAAAGACCAGATCAGCGTAGCCATGATGTTGATAGCTGCAGAAAGCGGGAGAAGGCCTGTGGCTATGACGGAATCTCTTTGCGCCTTCGACTTGTCCACATCATTGCATTGATAAACTCCATCTTCACTTGCTCTGGGCTGCTCCTCACGATGAGAGAGACACTAGAGCCATCTCTTTCAAACCGAAAGTTTTGTGTGCAGTGTCTCCTTCGCTCACCCCATCATAGACGTGTGAATCTTTCGCATCGGCCTTGGCCCAGGTATCCTATTCACAAAGCCAAGATTCGACATCATGGTTTTTGACATTACGTAGCTGATGCCCTTGGTAGCTCTTCTTTCAACACCCCTCTAGCCGGCAGTCTTCGCATCGCTGGTCTTGGCTCCCCGGACCTCTTCATACCACCTGCGTTGGACCTTTTGTGACCTGTCTTCTTTCTCACCCTCTGAGGCCTTGGAAGTGGTGGCGGGGGACAGCCAAGCCCGACTTAGGAGAGGGCACAAGGTGGGCGACCATATTGTGGGAATCCCGAGTGTAGTGGATAGGACTTGATGGGTCGTCTTCGAATTGAGCTAGACAGCCGCCGGAAGCGGTACATATTTGTTGGAGTCCCCTGTTTGATGTTGCTGTGGCTGTGCAGCTTGGCCAGGGTTCTGCTGGTTCGGTCGAGGAGGCTGATTGCGCGGTGTGGTATCTTGTGTCTGTCAGAAGCGTTTTGCTGCGGTGGTTGGGGAAAGCATTGGCGTGAAGCTTACCTAGGTGGCTGCACTTGAGTTGAGGAGGTGGGAGAATAGAAATGCTGCAAATCCTCCGCTGATGCTTGAGGACCTCTCCCTGCCTGCTGAGGAGAAGGAGGATAGCTGTTGCTGCAGACTGTCCTAGCGTTTGGGGACTTCCAGTGGAGGTGAAGGATAATACTGTTGCGACCCCTGCGTGGGTAATTAAGGACTTCCACCTTCCTGTTCAGACTTAATGTATATCAGATTTGGGTAAGGTAGACGTCCTTGCTGTAAGCCCTGGAAGGATATCCCAAGCCCCCGGCTCGTACTGCAGCGCTGGAGGCGGCGTGTAGGAAGCTGGTTGTCATGGTGGGAGATGCTGCTGGTATCTCTGGGGAGGTAGAGGATAGTGCGCTCTTGTGTCTTAGGTGAGAGCTTGAGACTGGATGTATTCCTCGTAAATCGGTGCTCCTCCACCTATCCTATCTGACGGCTGGGAGGTGGGGCAATGGGGCTGTTGGAGGGTATTGTGTTGATGTATGGTAGCTAGGCTTTCAACGGATGCAGATGCGATGGGTATTCTACCGGCTTCATCACTCATAAACTCTTGTATATACCATATTTAAGGTCGTACAGTAAGCTCCAACGTCCATAGCAACGTCATTCAGCGGGGCGGAGTCCATCGCTCCAGCTAGTTCTATTCTTTGTAGATATACTCCGTACATACAACCCCATAACCCCACTTCCAAACAACCATCTCCAACACCACCCAAAGCCATTCCTCACATGCGTCGCAAACGAAACCCTGCCACCATGCCCCTCGTAGTCCCCGGCCTCATGACCGCCAGCGGCACCAGCAACAACAAGCAAGAAGACTGGACGAACAAGCTCGTCGGGAAGAAGATCACCGATGATGGCGCTTCAGACGAGATGGTATGCATATCCACTGTTAATCGGTCAGGTATGGTATGGTACGATATAATGCTGAGTACAGTACAGAGCTTCGCGAAGAAGGATCTGCCAAAGACAAGCAGGGTGGTCGAGCATGGGTCTATGATTACACAGGATCATAATCCTGATCGGTTGGTGTTCTAGAGTGGAGAGAGAGATTTGGGAGAGAGCTGATACGGTCGACAGGATGAATATTCATCTTGCGGAAGATGGAACGGTCAGACATGTTGATTTCAAGTGATTTCGTAGTCTAGGTTATTAGAGATTGGGCGATGGTACTCAATCAAGCACTGTAATGAAGTGAAGTACCTCTATAGTCCCCAGATCTATAGCACCAGATCTTGCGTATGACCTTGTATAACTTCATATCCCAAAGTCATCACCCACAGCCTCCAGCACCTCCTGCAACACCTTCGTCATCTTTTCATCTCTCCAGGCAGCCTTCAACGCCTTCATCACCAATGGATAGAGCCTGTGTAGATGCTTCTTATGCTCCGAGCTGATGCCTGGAGCGGCGGGTATAGCCTTTGGCTCAGTGTCCAAATCAATAAGCTTCCGCAAGACGTAGTACATCTCTTTTTTCTGCGACCACGGCTGAGGCATGCGGCCTCGCAACGGATGGTCCATCGCGTACGCCTTTAGTGTCAGCCCCGCTCGCAGGATGAGATACGGAGCAGCTGCTTGAGCGAGCTTAATGCGTTCTGACGAGCCATCGTGAACAGCCACGAGGTCAAAAAGCTCGTCCAGTAGTATGTAGCTCAGCTTCGCTCGGGGAGATGGGGGGAGGTCGTTGACTCGGCCGATGTGATGACTTTGAAGGCCTTCCAGTAGCTCTTGGCCTGGTCTTGCGAGGTCGTCAATATGTGGTTCGTGGATGGTGGAGTTTTTGAATATTGACTCGGCAAACCTTCGCCGTACAAGGTCCGGGATTGACGTCGATCCTAGCGATGGTACGATCAAGGTCCGAATTCTTGAAAATGCTTCTAGATCAGACATCTGGTCGTCCGGTATCTCTCTCTTGTTGGTGCAGGCTTGGCAATTAGCAGCCATGACACCGTCGCTGATTTTGACCACCACCTCCCAGAAATCAGGACTATCGTTCGAAGCTTGGATGAAAGGGGTGGCAATCTCAAGGATGGCTACTGCTGTCGTTGTAGCTTTTCGCCAAGGAGGCGGGCCTTTCCCATTGGAAACCCAATCGTATTTCAAGTGTATTGGGATTGCCAACGCCTCGCATGCTCGAATGACAAGGCTTGTAGCGTCAAGTGCTCGTTTGAGGTGTTCGAGGACAGACGACTCTAGTAAAGTCATTGCAGCTTTTGACAAGCCCACGTACGTCTGCTTGTCGGTACCCTTTCGTTCGTATGGCAAGATCAGGAGTCCACTAATGGATTCAACGAGTTTCGGAACGACGGCCACATTCGTCGTTGTAATCAATGCGAGACTCTTCAGTACCGAATCTTGAACTGAGGTCATGCGATCAACATCTGTGCTGTACGCTGAAGCGGTGGAATCGACCACACAGACCCGTAGCTGTTCGGTGATGTAGTCCACCTGTTCGACCCGCAACGACTCGCCAGTTAAGCGAAGTAAATGCTGCAGACAATCCAGATACGAAGATAAAGCTTCCTGATTTTCGCTCCTCCCATCTGAATCCATGTGTGAAGCAGGATTGCCGTCTCTCCACATTTCCCAGCCCCTGTCAACGACTAGATGCGTCCCAATCGTTCTGCTTTCCATGGCAGCAAGCAATTTACTGAAGCCCGAGAATACGGCGTTACTGACGCTCAAAGTACGTCGATTCAACATGGTTATAAAGTGGCCGCATAATTCCCGAGACATTGCTACGAGTATTGCATCCTCTTTAGATTCGAGCCATTGCGAGAACAAGCCAGCTATGCCGTTTATCTCTATGACTGCTGTTTCATTCCAGCCTCTCAAAGACTCTTGTATCTCGGATTGTGGCAAGGCGTTTGCCTCTGAGAACTCTTCTTCATTCGATTCAAGGAGTCGGACAAGGATTGTGCTGAAGCAAATCTTTAATGCTGACACTGCGAGTTGATCGAAGCATGCATCAAATGTTCTAAAAAGGGTATGTAGTGAGTTGTGTCGAACTTCCAATCTAGGGTCTGTAGACAATACCACAAGACGTAGAAGAAGGTAGATCCAGAGAGCCGAGGTTGATATCGCAGGGTCTTCGTCATTTGCCCAAAGCGAGAGGTCTCTGTCAGTGATGTCCGATCCGAACTGTAAAGTGATGTGGCCCCCATCTCTTTGAAGGTAATCCGAGACATTGCGGAAGAATGTAGCAGAGGTAAGAGAGATGTTCAAGTCTTGATCTTGGGAACAGAAGGAATGAAGAGTGGACAGTAGTGATAAAAGCTTGGAAGACGGGACGTTGCTGAGGAAGTCAGAGCACACTAATTGCAATGAGTCGAAAGCGGATCGGACAAGCTTTGGGGATGGTTTAGCGGAAACAAAGATACTGTTGATGATAGCGAGAATGCTGCTCCACCCAAGCTCCAACGAGTCTCCACAATGCTCGAGTATAGACTTCAGAGCTTCCAGAGCAAGCCGGTGGATCTCGATTTCACAGCTCTGCGTTGATCTGGTACTTTGCCGGTCCGTCCGCAAAGATTGAATTTCGTCCAACAAAGCGTCTAAACTTCTACCACGAATTGCGTCCTGTTTTCCAGATGACAGTGGTTCCTCTGAGATCACCACCGCCACAAGCAGGTCATTGAGTGCGTTCGCCGCTTTGATACGAACATCTGAGCGAGCCCTTGCGCTGATGGTCCTGTTGAGCACGTCAACCAAGACATCCCAGCCACTCGTTGATCCCTGTCCAAGCAATCTGACAACGTTGCTTTGGATGACATCGTCCAGCTTATCGATAATAAAGGCATTACTCTGACTCAATGCATCTCCTTCCACAGCAAACCCTGATATACTGTGCACTTTCTGATGCGTCCGAGGTTGAGGTGAGGGTCCGTCCGGAACTGCTTCCCCTGTACGGAGCAAAGAGCATAGACATGTCAGGAATTCGAGAAAAGCGTCGCTGGGCAAATCAGATGTAGTCTCGAACACTCTTGATGCAGCCATCTCGGCAGCAGTGATCTCAAGCCCTAGATCTTCACCATCCGCCTTTTCGGCAGCAGCTTCAATCTCTGCTGGAGAGTGTCTGCTAGAGCTGGACTGCTTTTGTGCACCAGAAATGGAGATTACCAGGTCTGCTTGCAGAAGGGTTTCCAGGATTATCGTCCACGATCTTCCCAAGACCGGCCCTAAAGCAATACCCAAATTTAGCAAGGCTCTTAGGCATAGAAGATGGCGCGGGTTCATGGTCGGTGAGTTACTATGTCGATGTATGCTTGTAAGACTTGAATCACGATCGGTGTCGAATTCATCTGAAGGTCGTCCGTGATTTTGTGGACTTCTCGCAGTACCCAAAGCTGGTACTGCGTGCTTGCCAAGTGTTGTCAAGAATGCATCCCGAGGAGTAGCAAGGTCGAGCAAACCTGCAATCTGTGTGAACTTTTGAAAAGAGCGAATCAAGGCATGATAGTTCTCCGAGTCCAACGTAGCGTTCAAATACGTAGACGACGCAGCAAGTAGAGCTGGCCAGCAGTGCTCCACCATATGACCGGAACTTGAGATCTGGCTGTAAAGCACATGATCCTTCAGAGTCAGCGGATTCACTATTCTGCGCCCGTATGTCTGCGTTCTAGATACTTCCTGCCCATCAGCTTCCTCTGGTACTGTCTGCTTGCGCTTGGATCTATCCGGAATCGTAAAAGGCAACAGAAAGCGCGCCAGACCTTCGGAGAACGTAGTGATACAATTCAGAGCAAGACTGTAGATGTACGTTGGTGGCAGGTTTGGGGGTTCGGATTTGTCGAGAACATCGATGCATGATATTCGTATAGTGCTCCACTGATTACTTATCCCAGGTCGAGAGTCCGTTCCACCGGGCGCGCCAATACTACCAACAAGTCCACCTGCCTGAAGTGCCGCTTGTTCACCCGAGTCATCGTCCTGCGAGGTAGGAGACGATTGCTGTCCGAGGCCAATGATGGCTGGTTTCTCCGTTGCCAACCGTACCAAACCGCCTAAATGATCTCGGACGATATTCCTCTTCTCGTCTGCTTCGTCGTATTGAGCGTAGATGCTCCTGATGAGAGCAGGCTCGGAATGGATCGATCTGAACACTTCAAGACAGAGTGCACGCTTCCACACGGTCGCTGCATCAGGATCGAGCATATGATTGAGCAAGCTTAGAGCTATTTCGCATTCAGGCGCAAGTGCAAAGAGGAGTCGGCGGATGATCAGTTGCAGAAGCCTCATCGCACGGACTGTGGTCGAAAAGCTAGCCCTCTCTGACAATATTCTGATTATCAATGGGACAAGCCGAGTACGTAGGACGTATGTTTGCTCTAGATGCGCCATGACCGTGTCTGCATTGTTTGATAGAATAGACTCCAGCAGTTCGAGGCCAAAGTTCGGCGCAAGCGCTGAGGCTGGGAGATATCTCGGTCGTTGTCCATCGGTCAATAGACAAATGTCATCAAGTAAGCGATACGCATCCAATGCAGCACCATAAATAGCGACTGTTCCATCGGAAATAGAAACTTCCACAACGGACTCGTCTTTTGACGGTCCGTATTCATCGATTGCGGCCTTTTCAAAGGTCGAATTGACAAGCTGCTGTAATGCTGCTGCAGCGGTATTCGAGACCACAGCGGTCTTGCTGGTGTATAGCAGGAAGCATACTTGGAAAGCGGTGATCAACAGCTGTCCGGTCAAATTGCTTGAATAATTCTGTAGGAGTGACGGTAGTGCCTGGAGCACCTTGAGTTGTATATCAAGTGCTAAATTGGAACAATCTCGGAAGGCTTCCAACACCTCTGGCAGAGTTTCTTTGGGTAATGCGTTAGATACCACCAGCCGTTGCAGGCCGATGATGCCACTACCTGCGAATTTGGCATTGCGAGTGCTGCAAGCAAGTAAAAATGGCTTCACGAACGAAGAACGCGACTTCAAATCTCTTTCAAGTCAGATAAATCCAATCCGTAACCCAAGAGACAGACCTGCTGCGATCTGAGCTTCCGATGTACGGGGTAGATTCTTGAGATCAGTCAGAGATTTCTCAGCGGCCTATACGAGGATCAGCCCAGTGCATTTGACAACGGCATAGAGGAGTACGCTTTTCAGATCGGGATTTTTTCTTTTCGTTTCTTGTATCAGCGTTGACAGCTCCGAGGTGAGCAGCTGAGCGGTCATGTTCAAGATGCATTGTTATATCCGTCTAATTGTTATCTCATCCCCTCCCGAAACGCAGCAAACACAGCTTGATGCGGGAGTAGTAAGGAAGAGATCTTGCATCATCAGAAGTTTCCCAAACTCGACACATCGACAACATGCTGGTTGCCTTCGACATTCAAATATACCGCTAGCTGATATTAGATCGGTAATCTAAAGTGGGTGCCGGCTTCAGATACTGGCTGGATGCAAACAATACTCCTCCAATCCTCAGCTGATTTCTATAAAGCGGCACAAAGGACTATCATTACGTGAGGCACATATTTAGTCTGAAAATTACTCCAAGGCATCCGCGCCTCTACCGCAATAATGGGCGCAAAGGTGCCCAGAAACTTCCGTCTTCTGGAAGAGCTGGAGAAGGGCGAGAAGGGATTAGGAGCAGGTGAGATGGAAGTCTCGTTGATGCGACAGGAAGCTGACCAGATACTCTAGAGGCCTGCTCGTACGGTCTGTCAGACGGAGATGATCTGTTAATGTCCAACTGGAACGGAACTATACTTGGCCCCCCTCATGTATGAAGGCTGAAGACACTTGCAAAATCCCACTGATTTTCCCTCTGTAGAGCGCACACGAGAACCGCATATACAGCCTCAACATACACTGTGGGGAGAACTACCCCGACACGCCGCCGACTGTCCAATTCGTCTCACGGATCAACTTACCCTGCGTCGACCAGAGGACCGGAAAGGTGCATGATACACAGCGATCGGTAGGAATATGCTGACAAGACGTAGGTCGACCCGTCGAGGCTGCCATGCCTGGTCCAGTGGAAGCGTGAGAACACCATGGAGACTATCTTGATTGAGCTGAGAAGGTACGATATCCAACCGTCAATACCACTGTACCTGACAGCGTCGACCTAGGTTCATGGCATTACCACAGCATAAGAAACTTTCACAGCCTCCTGAAGGATCCACGTTCTCCTAGAAGAAGGCTCCAAACGGCAAAAGGGATGATTACGAAGTTACGACAAGCGAATGAGCCTTTAGACATCTTGCATTTGCCGGCGTATGGACAGTCAAAGGCTCAGCAAGCCTTACGTATATAGCTGCCGGGTACATAGCATAGCAGTGGAGCTTGCGACTAATAAATCAATTCACTCCTATCTTTGATAGTCCAATAGTCCGTAAAGTAAGCACGTGACCACGCTGAATGCCAATCTCTCGCGATTTGAAGTGACCTTCATCTAATCTGCACGAGTGAATGCCGGGATACCTGATCCCTAGGAAATCAGGTGTGCATCGCACAGCATGTCTGTACCATTGCTCCTGTGGAATGACTAGTACTGACCCCGAGCACCACAGGCTTCGCGCTTTCTCGCGCTCTCCTCCGGCAGGTTCAACAACTACCTCTAGCAGCAGCTCAACAAAAAACCGTTGGTGATCAAATAAGAACTATTTTGAGGCGAAATACGAAGCTTCAGAGCCCAGCCGAAGTCTCTACAGCTCTTGCCTTAGGCTATGAGGTGCGTCTACAATCGTGAGATCTCCTTCTCACTCTGATCAAGCTACAGACTCTCCGAGCGCTATGTAGTCAGACATGGAGGGAGACGCTGATGCGTATTTTGGAGCTTGGTTCTCAACGAATTGCTGCTCACCAACAAAACCAGTCTACAGTTCAAGCTTCGAATGGGGGCCGCAAGTACAAATTAGGCCCCGAAGGGGTCAATCAGCGAGTTTGGCCATATCCAAATGCCAGCAAGACCCTAGATAGGCCGTTTGCCAGTCTCTCTGGTCGTCGTCGGGTGCCCAAGCTTGTCAACGCGAACAGGGTTCCCATACTGCGATTGAAGAAGCCGCAATCGCCGTTCATGAGCCGCATTATACGAGACACCATCGATACACGTGAAAGGCGGATCATTCGAGCAGACCATCTCGATGAGCAGTTGGTGGTCACTACGGATGAGGATACATGGGACAGCGTACTATTCGACCAGTTTGGGCTGGAAGAAGATCACCCTTGGTCTTACGAAACTCGACTAGCCATCAAAGAGATCGCCACCCTGCAGGTTGCGGCGACTCAAAAGCGCACCGAATTTGCTGCACGAATGCACTTTATCGTTCAACAGGAAAGGGCACTTGCAGTTGAAGAGACGAAGAGGATACGGGATGGAAAGCACAAGCGAAGGAAAGCAAACCGTCTGGCGAGACGGGGCGAGGCCAAGCCCGTGATAGAGCAGGACATGACTCTAGACAGCGCAGGGACTACGTCTGAGGACTTTAAGCTTCTTGGAAAAGATCTCGAGGAGGCAATCCCTAGTCAATTTGTACCGCAAGGCATGCCACCGCAAGAAATGGTACCTGGAGATATTTTACCGCAAGAACCCATACCGGCTGTACCGGGGATCAGTTCACCAGATGTCATCGTACGTGACAATGAAAAATTTAAGACAAAAGAGGAAATAGCGAGGATTCGAGCAGCGAATGCCTTGTCCAAAACGGAGGATGGACTCACCAGCATCAAAGCCGCAAGAGCGAAGCGGAAAGAAGCAGCAGCGCAACAGAAGGCGGAGAAGATCAAGAGAAAGATGGAGAGCATCGAATATTGGAAACAAAAGCTTGGAAATCAACCCTGCAACACCGCCGAAGCTCCAGTTAGGCTATCTCCACCCGATCTGCACACTCGAAGGAAACCCTATACTGTGGTCCTCGATAAACTCCGCTCAGAGGCTACCAAAGAAATCACTCTACAACAAAAGCCGCGCGAGTCTAATCTTCATAACAAAAACCAATCAACAACCCAATAACCCATCTCCAAACCTCTCTCCCCCTTCCCCTTCCCCTTCCCCTTAACCCCCTACCTCCCCCCTTTCCCCTTCGCCCTCTCAACCAACATCCCCACCGCCCTCTTCACAACCATCCCAACCACCTCTCCCCCCCTAATAATATCTTGATGCCCCCCCTCAACCTCCACCAGAACCCCTACCCCCTCCCTCCCCTCCCTCTCCTCCTTCCTCAAAACCCCCACAATCCCCACCCCCTGCCCCCACTCCACAAGCTCATCCCCCCGACTATGCACCACAAGCACCACCTCCACACCCCCTGCGACCCTCCTTCCACACCTCATCAGATCTCCCCTCCCCCACCCGCCCTCAGCCTCAGGCCCAAAAGCCCCCGTGATGAACGCATCATAGATATTTCGAGCGGCCGGGTGGGCGTCGCGACAGGCAGCAAAGTCGTAGATGCCGGCGATGGAGATTATGGCTTTCAAGCCTGGCATGGGGGTTTCGGTACCCCATATTCCGTCTGGCCATTTCCTCTCTTCTTCTCCGTCTCCGTCCGGTGCAGATTCCATCCCCAACATCAACGCCATAGTCCCCCCAACCGAATGCCCACACAGAATCCATTCACACTCCCCCCACCCCTCATCCCTACCCCTCAACCACCCCACCGCATCCCTCACATCCTCAACATGAACCGGCCACTTCACATCCCTCCCCTCCCCCTCCCCCTCCTTAGCAGGAAAATCCGGATGAGGCGAAAGGCGATAATTGACACTGGCCACCGCGGCTATATGATTCGTTTCTGCGCTGCCGAAGATGGCGGGGAGGGAGGGGAGGAGGGAGGCGGAGGTTTGAAGGGGGTCGCGGAAGGCGCCGCCGTGGATGTAGAGGAGGGAGTAGGTGGGGGTTAGGGGCGGGGAGGTGGGGTGGTGGAGGTCGAGGGTGTTGAGGGGGGAGTGGGTGGTGTAGGGGTGGGAGAAGGTGGAGGTGTAGGTTTTGCTGTGGGTTTTGTGAGGGGGAGGGGGTGGCATTTTGTACGGGGGTTGATGGGATGGGTGGGGACGGTGAAGATGGTTGTCTGTAGGTATGGTAATTTTGTATGTACAAGGGTTTTCCATGTAGTCGATAGCCAAGATCGACTGCAGAATCTAAAGCAGATACATCCATGCAGGTATCCTGTGAACAGACTCAGCAGAGAGACTCCCAGAGCATTACTTGACGCTTGAGCAGAAGCCAAATCCCAGATACTGCTTCGACGCCTTGCAGAGCCAACTTCCAGATATTGCTTCAATGCCTGTGAACGGCCAAACTCGTTCCTCGAGAATCATGGGTATCAGAAACGCCATCGAGATGCCAACGCCAACACGCTATGCCTTGATGACTTTGAAAGAGAAACGAGATTCGTAACCTTCCTGTAGCTTCACGTCAACAATATCGTCCTTGACAATCATCTCATGCTTCAGGTCCCATCCAGCACGTCGGCACAACTCCGTGACAACAGTATCGCAGTCGCCAAGCATATCTACATCAAAATCCACATGCGCGCATGGCTAATCGGAGTCAGTCAGGTCAGGTTTAGACAATTGAGTACTTACCTCTCGTGAGATATACAGCTGAGGCACGTTCTTTGGCAAGATCCCAACCACTTCGGATACTGGCGCTACTTTCAATGAAGTACCTATTACAACGACAAGATCCACAAGGTCCCGGTCATGGTTCATCAGGCGATCGTGAAAGGTTGCAGGCAGATCCTCTCCAAAAAACGTAATATCAGGCTGAACCACGTATTAGCATGACCAGTCACGGGTCCCGTCAGAACCTACCTTCATGACGCCGGCTACCGCAATATCATCATCTTCGTCATCTGTACTATCCTCATAGCTTTGCCGGTTCTTTTTCGATTTTAACGACCCGTTGGAGGTTCTCTTCCTCTTCACACCCGGTTTGGCCTGTCTCAGTATACGAATACAATTGTCACAACGAGCCACCTTTCCAGCTTTCAGATCGTAGTATATCTTCTCACATGGAACCTTGTATTTGCACTCGATGCACGTTGCTGTAGCGAATGACCCGTGACATTGTATCAGCTTTTCCGGTAGTATGCCCGCATGGTGTTCGAGGTTGTCGATATTTTGGGTAAAGTTGGTCAGAAGTTTGCCATTGTCTTGCAGAAGCCGTATAAAGGCATGAGTAGGAGTAAATCTCTTCGAGGAAGGTAGTATGTCTTTGGCGACTGAGTAGAATATAGTGGGGTCTTCACGAAAAAGAGCGATGTCGAAGACCTCTTGAGGATCACTGAGCCCTAAACGTTGAAGCTGGGAATACAAGCCGGTCTCCTTAGATCGGAAGTCCGGTATCCCAAGGCTTGTCGATATCTGTGGTTCATCAGTGCAGGTCTTCAACCACCTCCTCGAAAACTTACGCCGGCTCCAGTGAGGACGATAATGTTCTTCGACTTCTTCAACAACGACACAGCATCATCAATGGTATTGTATTGCGGTAGCTTGGCCCGCTTCGAAAGCTCACGATCGATCACAAGATTCAGTACCGTGTAGTATACTTCGTCTGTGCCTCCTTCCAGGAACAAAGGCGGTCGTATACCAAAGGCAGTGCAGAGCTTCTTCGCAGTGATGGTGCCTGCATTGACCGTTTCATCCAAGAACCGGTCCCCACCCACGAGCCTCAGACGTTTCCGAAAGGCCAGGGCTTCTTCGAGAGTACATGCCCCTTCGTCTGCTCATCTGTCAATCGCGTCACTCGAGAAGGGTCTTGAGCTGCTTACCGCCGTGTATTTGACCTTCGTCATCTTCTGCCTGGAGCGCATCCTCATAAAGGGACCACTGACTGTCGCTGTCGCTCTGACTTCCTTCCGACGCGTTGAGGACTTCATTGGTATGGTCTGCATCCAATGCTTTGCCTATTTCATCGTCATCAGACAACAAGCTGATGATCTCCACAGCTGGAACCTTGAGAGGCGGGTGCCATCGAACCTGGCCGTCTTCAGCCATCCTGTCTCAACGCGACTGAGGGATTGTTCCCACCGCGTCACTAATCTGATAGAGGTCGGCAAACAGGTACGCCCGTACCGACCACCCTAGTCTCGATTAGGACGAATGCGACAACATAGCTATCCTCGCATACAATTATGGACCTGTCGACGAGTGCACCAAATATAATCCTTCATCGAGCAGACTAGGGTACTGGCCAAGGGCTTTCACTCTCATATCACTACTCAATGTGGTAGATGTGAATAATCAACCACGGCCGGCACATGCTCGTTAGAGTAGAGGTAGAATATATCAACGCCCCACCTAGTATTTCTCTCCAAAGCTTTGCTTATGACTTTATAATAAAAGAGTATCTTCTAGGTCTTCTCAACCCCTCTAAGGCAGGCTTACACAAGATGTGACACGACTGCGGGATGTCTTGCGACAAGCAAGTTACCTCAAGGTTATCTATTCTCGGTACAGACCACGTTCACAAGCCACCAGAGCGTCAGATTTCGTCGTCTCACCGTGTCATGCACATGAGATCCAGCAGATCAGCTCCATTGGAAACGAGTCTACAACTTCCAGCGATATTTCAGAGTTGCAATTGCCAGATATGTAAGGTGTCTGCCACCTCGGCAGCGTCGCAAAGACGAAAGTTAATGAACTCTGTCATATAATAAGCCGGCTTTGAATGAGACTGCCCGTCAGTAACATTGATTTCAAACACAGAAATATTCAGCTAGGAATAGTATGCGGCAGTCATTGAAGTTTTTGTTCACAGATCGCAGTGATTGCATCGACTTTGCAAGATCTCCATTGCCAGTTGCAGCGAGCTTCAATTCCTGTTTCCGTAGTCTTTTGCCGCAAAATATGGCCGAAGGTAAGACGTGAGACGTTGGGAGAATTTGCCTCCGAACCCTAGGAGAGTCCAATTCTGTAGGCTTTTGACCTGAACATTCTCAGAGCTCTCCGTGGACAAGCTTCTCACTTTCCTTCTTTTCCCCGCTTTTGATATATTCTTCGCCTCTTGGTAGCTCTGAGTCGTGAGTCCAAAAGAGCCGGTCTATACGTCCGGAATCGCCTGCTTCAAACCGAATCATATAGTACGTCGCTGGCTGCAGAACCACCCTTCCTCGACTGACCAAGTCATTTCGACTTTGGAGCCAGGAGAAAGTGTCGTCAATCAGATGCTCCATTGGAAATAACTCATCCTGACGACCCTCGAAGAGAAGGAGGAGTTCGTCTCCTCGCTGCGCAATTTCGACAAAAAAGGTCTCCGCCTTATTCACAAATGTTCCTACATATTCCCCCATCTTCCGCATTGGCAGTTCAGAATTTTGACTTCGCTTCATGTCCGCTGTAATGCGAGCGTGCCATCCCAACTCGGCCTCCGCAGTCCGCTTGACCCAAGAGACGAGATCAACTTTTTCTGGAAAATCAAAGAGTGTCTGGGTCAGTAGTTGAGTCATCCAATCAGATAGGTCGCACAAGGGTGTTGTGTTCGTGAGAACAACGATCGCGCTTTCGGTCTCTGGAAGGAGATTCACCCCGGCGAACGATCCTGGCATGCTTCCATAATGTGCTATGACCAATTTCGATGCTGCGCCCTTGCCGATCACAGGCTGCTCTCCTAGAAGGCCGTTGTTCGTGCTGATTTTGCACATCTGATTCGGAAGTTGCGTTCGCATCCAGCCCATGCCATACGAAGATTCGTATAGGCCGTTACCGGGTAATGGCATGTGGGCTGAGAATGTATCTGTAAGGGACTGAAAAGGATTGTTGGGCGTGGTCCTCTGATTGCTGCTAAATTGCGTGATGCTTGCTTTGAGAATTGATCGATAGAGGACTAGCAAATCATCTATGCAGCTCTCCACACCGCCGGCAGCACCCATCAACGTTTGGCTGGACTGGGGTGTCTTTGGTATAGACACTGGAGTCCTGTCGTCAAGCACCATGTAGGCCTTTGCTACATTGCTAAACTTCTCTCGATGCCCGCTGGCATCAGTACGTTTCAAGCCCAGAGGTTGGAAGAATTTGGAGTGTAGCATAGAGTCCCAGCTCTCTCCGCCGACTTCATTGTAAACGTGACCTGCGATTTCGTAGCCCCAATTGTTGTAAGCGAATTTCCAGCGAAGTTCCGAGGACATCTGAAGACTATTGAGGACCTTTCTGCTCTGTGATTGATCGAAATTGATGCGGTTGTAGCTTCGCGACCAATTGTTGTACCGCTCCAAGCCCGAACGCATAGCTAGGAAGTCGAGTAAGGTCGCATTTTCCTTCAGCGTATCTGACTGCGGCGCATACCAAGGCAGCAGTTCATGGACAGGCGTCTCCCATTTCAACTTGCCTTCCTGTACCAAGAGCCCTAATGCTGAAGAGACAAGACCTTTGGTCATTGAGCAGATTGAAAACATAGTTTGAGTGTCAACAGGCAGCTTCTGTTCATAGTCTCGATAGCCAAAGCTCTCAGTGTGGATAATCTGACCTTGGAAAAGTATTCCATAAGAAAGGCCGACTGCGCCAGAGACTGACAACATCTCTTCAATTATGGGCTTGATGCCCACGAATCGTGGTACCATTGCATCGATGTCCATGACTTCTCTGGTCCTTTGGGTGAAAAGATGGTTTCTCCTTACACAATGGAACCGCAACAGTATCCTGATCACTTTTGTGGGTACAGCCAACTGTGGGACCGGCGAATACGTGGCTGAGGGCACTTTGAGCACCAGCCGCAACGACTAACAGCCCAGCTGGAAGCACTCGTTTGAATGTCGGAGGATTACTTCTGGGCAACACTGTTGAACGTCAACAGTGGGATATGGACTCGCCTATGTTGAAGCTTACGTAACAGCCCCTTCTGTCGGCCTTAATGGGGTCAAAGCTCTGCTGCCGTACTCAAGAAGCACTGATAAGGTATTAGTTGCAATTGACCCGGTAGGTATCGTGGCGTGCGATGAATTGGAGATCACAGCATGGGCTAGTGCTGCGGCTGTCTCGAGACCAGCAGCGAGGTGATATCAAGAGAGCAGGACTGGCATATCGAACGACCTAGCTGCCCCTGTTTGCCTTCTTCTCAGTGCTGTGACCTCAAGTTGTCAGTAGTTGTCGCTCGGAAGAAAGTGATTGGTTTCTTCGCGGTTTCTTATCTGGAAATGCTGACAGCCTTGGGCATTCGGGCATTCATGTATTCAGCTGCGTGTCGGGATTGCGAGGAATGAGCTGGTGCAGCAGGCTGAATGCCCCTTCATGCAAACCCGATCTTTTTCTTGCTAGGCAGGTATACTGGCCTGGACTAAGCACAAGAGCCTTACCTTACGTAGGCCTGTAACTTATGCAAAGAATGTGCCTTGAGACCGAAATGTAGTGGAGACATCTCGCGTACCCGGGCCTATATGGTTGTACAGGATGGTGCGGTAACAATTCGATTGACATGATTTCACTCCCTACTCTCAATATATTCCCAACCTAGAGTAGGTAGCCAGATCACCGTCCTTGCTGCGGAAACTGCGTTCATAGTAGACAAATCGGATCGTAGAATACTCAAACTCCATCCATCTCCTCATCCTCATCCCCGACTCCATCTTCATCCTCTTCACTCTCCGACTCCCTTTCCGCCCCATGCCACCCTCCAGCATCATCAACATCACAACCCTCAAGCTCCCCATCAAGACGCTCCACCAATTCCAGCGCATGATCTCGTAATCGCTCATCCTCATACTCTAAAACCTCATAAAGCGTAAGACTCTGTCTCAGCCACTCTTGACTTGATACGAGCGACGCCGTATGCAATTCTGCCCTCTCATGTCCCTTCTTTACACGGGCATCATCGTCGAGCGTACCTTTTCCTTCCTCCAGCCGCTTCTGCCCTAGCAGGAAGAGACACCATCCGCCTAAATACCACGCCTCGACGCTCTGATCGTCTTCGCTTACCAGCCTCTCGACAACCGTCAGGGCGTCCTCTTCCATCCCCACCTCCATGAGCAAGCGCGCCAGTGAGATGCGTGTGGGAAAGTCGGGTATGCTAGGGTCTTCGGGCGTGAGTTCATTCCACAACGCCATGCTATCCGAAAGTGCCTTCTTCGCTTCCGACAGACGGGTCTGGGATATGCGTATCGACGCGAGGGTTTGTAGCGGTTCTGGGGCATTGGGGGCGGCAAGGAGGGCTTCGGTGATGAGTTTCTCGCAGCGAGCTTCGGCGTCTGGCTCCCATCTGCAGTGAGTTTCGTTGTGGTCAGCTGCACCACACTTTGCCTTATAAATTATGCAGGTTTTGCACATACGAGAGATCAGTCATGTAGATCTCCACTATGCCACATAACGCACTCGCCAGTCTTTTCATCATGCCTTCTACTGCGTCTCCCGCCTCGCCCTCCTTGTCCCCCATTCCCACCACGGCCACGATCTCCCGCCTTAATACCTCAGCACCTTTCTCGAACCAATCAACGCTGTCCCGACCTCCTTCTTCGCTGAGCTGCGCAAGCCAGAGGAATTTTTCTGCTCCTCCGCCGTCAGATTCGGGTATCGAGCCATCGGGATCGAGCTTGACTGCGGCGAGGAAGTGGGTGCGAGCGGCGGAGGGGGAACCAAGCTCGAGGCTGATATGGGCAAGTAGATCGAGTGCTGGTAAGGAGCGCGTGGGGTTTTGGGGCGAGGGCTGGAGGATTGCAAGAGCTCTTGTTGCGAGAGGAAAGGCTTCGTCAGGGCGGCCGGTGCGGAGTAGATCCTCCGCCTGGGCGAGGAGAGCAGAAGGTGTCATTGATCTTTTCTTCGTCCTCACCTTCGTCGGTCTGGTCTTCATTCTTGCTCTTTGGACTTATCCGAGATTATTCTGGCAGCTGCTTGTTCCCTTGCTATTCGCTGTCGCTGCTGTCTCTGCAGTATTGCTTCCTGTACTGCTGGTGGGTTCCCTCCTGGTCCGCTAAGCCACAGATAACCGCCGATCATAAAGCTGACCGAAAAGAAGAGAGACCTATAACCGTATGGTAATGGCATTGTAGAATCGTATGTTGAAAACCGATGTAAAGATCGCGGGCTGGCTAGCGAGAGTGGAGCTCGGCTATTTCAGCCCTATCAAATGACTTCGGTTTGACCTGAATAGACGAAATATACTGTAAAGATAGGCTGTGAAGAGCAGGCCTAGAGTTGAAAATGTCTTGACTGAAAGCTGGCGGAAGTCTGAAGAATCTTGAGAGTTTCGTGGAGAGAAGGGGGTGTTTCATCTGCCATCCTAGGGTAGTAGCTCCAGTAGATGTGATTTCGGTCATGGATCTGGAATTCATCATTCTTTATCATTGAATATTTTGGCCGCTTGTTCGTAATCCGCCCTCTTCAGCTGCGCTTGTCTGATCTTGTCTTTTTGAGATGACGCCTGGCGGTCCGCTATATAGCCATACAGGACCACCAAGCCAAAGGTTGAGAAATAGAATCCGGTATCAAACCAGGGTGAACGCCAGATGGCACGGAATATCTTATTGACCATTGTAAAATAAGATGAAGAGGTTGAGCGGACGTGCTCGAATAAGTGGAAAATTGAGAATCCTAGCTTACCTCAGCCCTACGGATTCTGATAATCGTTCGGGTAACAACTTTCGATAGACTTAGCTCGTGTATTATCGATTGACGAGATGGAAAGATGGGCCGTGAGGAGCAGATCGAGGAGCGAGAGGTCCTCGACTCCATTTTCCCCGACGAGATCACTGGTGAGCTCGAGGCAGGCAATGCAAGCTGGCTGTGCTAACTCTTCCTTCCAGATGTCTCAGACACCTCCTACCGCGTATCGATAGCATTGGACGTGCTTGGGCACGATGAAGAATCTGAGCCACGTACGTCAACCCCATACCCATCATACCCCCTACCATCAGATACATGCCGATCCCCAAAGACCAACAGAAGCTAATTCCCGCCTGCCACAGCAACAATCCTCCTCACAGTCGCCTACCCCCCCAAATACCCCGACGTCCCTCCCGACCTCTCCCTAACCACCCCCCAAGACGCCTCCAAACCCCCACACCTCACCCTCCCAGACGACACCCCGCACCTCCTCTCCACCCTCACCTCCACCATCACCTCCTCCCTCGGCGCAGCCATGATATTCACCCTAATCTCCACCCTCAAAGAATCTGCCGAAACCCTGATCCAATCCCGCCAAGCCACCGTGCAAGCCGCGCTCGATAGCGAAAAGCACGCAGCGGAAGAAGCGGAGGATGCCAAATTCCACGGCGAGGCGGTGACGAGGGAGAGTTTCTTGGCGTGGAGGGAGATGTTTCGGGCGGAGATGGAGGGGGAGGCGGAGGAGAGGAAGAGGGGGGAGGAGGAGGGAAGGAGTCGGAAAGAGATTAGGAGGGATGAGGAGGTTAGGGTTTCGGGGAGGGAGTTGTGGGAGAGGGGGTTGGTGGGGAGGGGTGAGGATGAGGATGGGGAGCTGGAGGGGGACGCGGTGAGTGCGGTTGAGCGGTTGAGGGTTGCGGAATGAACGAGAGAAGAGTGGATGGTGGGTATATTTAGTATGCATTGTGTGCACAGTGACTGACTGGAAATACACGACGTGAGCCACCCCGGTGGATGCCAGAATAGCAATATGAGTAAAGGTACCATGTTCTCGGACTGTAACGCGTACGACCTGACGGAAGGCATGCTTTGGACGAATATCAATAAGATTGCTAAATCGCTAAGGTGATAACCACATATGCGCAGTTACTGCTGGGTATAATAATCGTTGAGAAAATTTAACCTGGATGCTCCATGTACAGGCATCAGTATAACGGCATCGTGAACCGAGTCATTGGGCTGTGACGCCCAGCAGGCCTCTTTTCTTCGATCCCATCGTGGGTCTTCCAGAAGGAAGTGGGACCAGCAGGGCCATGTATATCGAGATTCCTGCATTATACCTTAGCATTTCTTTATAGATGGAATAGAGGACATACTTGTCAAACCAATACCCCAAGACACCACGCGCAGACCGAACTCCTCCAACTTGGATACCATCGCTTTGCCATCTTTCCTCGCTGGAAGTCAAGTGTCAGTAGGCTGCTGTCTCTGTTCCTCAGACAGGAGATATATTGCCCACCCATGATATACCGAGATCGTCGTCCATCTAACCTCGCCCTGTCGGGTAAGCCTCACAGAACCTACAGCAAATCTCATCAGCCAATCTCGGTCGCTCACGTAGGAAAACATACCCTTAATTTTCGAGTTGGCATTCGGATCAAGAGATGGCTCAAATGAAGACGAATGGCCGCGGAAATGTACAACCGGAAGTCGCTGGCCATCCTCCCTCCCTGGCTGCTCAATTTTGGTGACACTGATTTTCATCGTTATCAGCCGTATTGCTTCGTCCGTGTCAATAGGCGGGCGCGGTTGATCATCAGGAACGTCTTCGCTATTGAAATTGAAGTCGTAGAGCTCGCCATAGTCAAGGAAACAGACCACCCGCATCCAAGTGCCTGTTACGTTATATGGGTCTTGTGCCTCAAGCGGCAAGGTAGGCTGCATCGGTATGTCCATTGGCGGGGAGACAAAACTGTACGCATTGGCTCCTACGAACGGCTTGGTCTGAACATCCATCATCCCCTCGAAAACGTGATGAGTCTCGGTTGATATTCTTATGTTATGGTGGAGAACGACCATGAGAGCCTCCATTTTCTCCCAATCGACATCGAGCGAGCCGTCATTCTGGAATGGTCCCCAAAAACTGTGGTCCGTGTGTTGTCGAAGATCGTACACAAGAGAGCGAGCATAAGGATGGAGTGGGGCGCTATCGCTGCGGAGGCTGTAACGGGAACCTGCCGAGGTACCCCTGCGTGCTGAACCGATCGGAACACCGTAAAGACAGTGAAGTTTTGCACTGACCTGGCGAAACAGTCTCTGTGATGGATTTTCTGGAATTATAGCAGACTTGTCTCCATCTTTTGTGTGGCACCTGAGCTCTTCATAGATATCTGCAGGTGCCTCGGTTCCCAAGTTTGATTCCTGGTGAGCTTCTAGTGGAAGTTCCTTCGTCACAGCAGCTTCGACCTCCTCATCAGGAATTGTCACACCACCGTTTCGGCTTCTTGAATGCACTGAAAGCATATCCCTTTTCACCCTGTCGTGAATCAGATGGCCCCATGACTCTGCTCTTGCCCACTCGAAAAGCTTTGACCCACACAAAAGGGGGTCGATATTCTGTTGCGATTTGAAAAGTCTCGTAAGGAGGGATATATTGGAGGATGGCGAGCCAGCTGTAGCGGTTGTTAAGAGGTATTCAACGGAACGTGCAATTCTTTCTAGATGAGAGCTCTCCATCATTGTCAGTACGCTTGAAATACCCGCGGTACCGATGACTGACCTTCAGAACAGCGCTGTCAGACTCGAGTATCTTTTGGAAGCTAACCAACTCTTTCAACTGGTCACTCCATATGATGTCGGCACCATCAGCATCTTGTGCGGGTTTGTCCTATCATTTGATGAATTGCGTCAGACAGATTATGGCATATGCTTGAATTCCATACAAAGTTTTGCAGGTACAATTCCTTGTACAACAGGCCGTTGTTCTGAATGAAGTCCTCGATTGTCCGACAGCATCGAAGACTTGCCAGATCTTGAGGATTCAAGTTGACGAAGATACTGTGCAGAATCTCCTGAGGTAGACCCAGCAGGCAGAGAGCCATCTTGATCAGTATCAATTCACCGAGGATAGGTTTGATATTATACAAGGAACGATTATGCAGGTGGGGTTTAGCTTCGGGGCTTAACGGGTTTAATTCTTAGCCCCTTTTTCCGAAATGTCCCTCGGTCGTCCTTCACGGTCTTTCGTTTCTATATCCGTCATGAATATGGCTATGATTCTCTAGCGTTTGCTGTTGGCCGCTACATTAGCACCAGCCTTGGCTATCAGCCTGTGCTATTCAATCGTGGACTGGCCCTTGAGGTAGGTAATGAGCGGTATGATGACTGGAATGTTTCCTTGATATACCTCATGTTGCATTACTAGTTTTATACATCAGAAGACTTGAGCAATTCTCGTTATTCGACGTTAGTCATATATTGTTGGAACTGAAAAGTACGCTCCTGAGAACTTGTCAGAGGAAGAACGTCGAGGTTGCCTTTAGTGGAGGAAAGCTCACCATCATAGGTATATCTCTGCTTTCATGCGTGTTTTTGCCCAAACTTCTCCGATCTGTTCAGTGACTTCCTCATCATATAATTGAGAAGCGAGAGCAACTTGAAGGAAAGATGTCGGAGGAGCGCTTCGAAGTTGCTGTGGAAAAGCTGCATATCCGCACTACGAGTGCATTTGTGCTCGCTTGTCTAAGAGAGCCGACCTGAACGTCTCACCTTGGTCTTATTCCCCTGCATAAACCGCCAAACGGCTCGGAGGATCTGGTAGAGATGTCATCGCCAGTTGCCTGACATCGAACGCTAGCATTGCATATAACCGCACTGTGTGGGATTTGCGACAGCCAGAGACCCGCAGGCTTAACGTCCAAATTCGCCTCCAGGTCGTCATATTACGTTTTGATCCACTCGGGGAAGCCTTCCTACGCGATTCAAAAATGCTGCATCATGTATTTGATCCTGCATTTGACCCCCAAATCAGCGTGGAGAAAGAGTAAGAACTTGGTATGAGGCTGGTGCAATGCTACTCTTCTCTGCTTGCCTAGATCTAGGGCTGCTGTCTGCCTTGATCCAAGCTAGCTTTGCATTACCATGGGCTTCCGCCGACACTCAAGGTCATATAGATCTAGCAGAGAGTACTGGGCTGCATTCCAATATATCTCTAAAAGCTCTTACGACTCGGTTTCGACCGCCACCACTCTATCCGATCGAGTGCTTTGACGACGCCGTATTCGTGCTCGAAGTTGCTGTTGCGGCGGATTGCGAGATTATTATCAACGAGATTATACTACGACTGAACAGTCCAATGGAGGCACAGATTTTTGGTTTTGACGAGACGGCAGACATAGACCTGTCTCTTGAGGAGAATTACAAATGGCATCATGGTCAGTGTATAATATCTGTTGATAGTATGTATAACGAGGAGGAGGATAAATTCAGACCGGTGGATGTGGCCATCGCCGCGCAAAGAATCATTCGGCGATGTGTATTAGGGTCGAAGGACGCTCATGGAGGGCACACCGATATTGGGTCACTCGGGAAACACTTCTATGTGATTGTGGGAGGTATCGAGCCCCCACCGACACATACAATCAGTGGTGGTGCACGAATGTCACTTCCCTCCCGCAATATTACTAAAAGGTCGGATACCAAAGACATTGGGATCACCGCACGCTCCAACAGCGGAACCGATCTCATCGTCACCGACAGCCAGAATTTACCCATAGTCTGCATCGAACCTGGCATGCCCGCTGCAGGAAATATCAACCGCGACGACTGCTCAGAAGCCATCAAGACCATCCTCAGTTACCCGGATGTCTTGCTTCCCCAGAGTTTTACAACCGAACCAACAGGTGGTATCCATGTACCTAAAGTCCATCAAAGCGACAGTTGCTTTTTGACCATAAACACAAACACTGCCCTTTCGAAATCGAGCATGTTCGGCTACATCAAGGTAGCCTACTATGCGTCGGAAATTATAAGGAGATGCTCGCTTGGAGGAGTGGTCAGGCTGACCCCTGGTGAGAATGGTTTCTATGTGAGCTTGACAGGCGTGAACACGGTCTCTTTGGAGACTGGACCGATAGGCCTGTTCAACAGCTCAAGCTTTGGTTTTACATCGAAGAGGAGAGTCACTTCAGACAGTCGATCTGGGATTTCGATAGAGAAGTTGGGTTGACTGGTCAAAGTTACAGATCCTTGATTTTCTGCTTTTGCTTGCGATGGCACGCCTTTCAGATCAATATCAAGTTGTTCACTCTGACTTGTATTGACTAGGGAGAACTAGTCCTAGTCCTAAAGCTCGGGTAAACCTGCTGTAGGATGATATCATCTGCAAACAACTCTGCGAACTTCCAATAAACATCCTGCTGTACACATAAAATCATAACCATAGCAACAACTGCGCATATTCTCCAAGACGTCTTCTATCTTGAGACTCTCTTGATCCCAACGCCAACATGGTACTCCGCTCCTCCACCATCTCCCTTCCCACCTCTAACCACCCATCCAGGCGTCCACCCTCGACCCGAAAAAGCGTCTCGCTCTCGCCATCATCGATTTTCTCTCCACCTCCCTCAAAGATGGCACCCTCACCCCCGAAGACAGCGAATCCATCGAAGTCGCCACCTCCTGCATCGCCGACACGTTCCACGTTGACCCCACCAACAAAGCCCACATGAACGACGCCATCGGCTCACAATCCCTCCTCTCAATCTACAGCGTCTATCAAAAACTCAAAGACAAGTCCGCCACCAGCGGCGGCGCAACAGCATCCAAACCAGCCACCCCATCCCCCGCCGGAACAGGAGCACCAGGCGCCACCACCCCCGAAAGCGAACTGTTCAAAAGCCAAGGCAACGCCGCCATGGCGCGAAAAGACCACAAGGCCGCCATCGACCTCTACACCAAAGCCATCGCGATCGCCCCCTCGAACCCAATCTACCTCTCCAACCGCGCGGCCGCCTACAGCGCCAGCCACCAGCACGCGGAAGCCTGCACCGACGCCGAGATGGCCGTGGCCGCGGACCCGAAATACACGAAGGCGTGGTCGCGGCTGGGACTGGCGCGGTTCGTGATGGGGGATGCGAGGGGGAGCATGGAGGCTTATGGGAAGGGAATCGAGTATGAGGGGAGTGGAGGCAGCGAGGCGATGAAGAAGGGGTTCAAGACTGCGAAGGAGAAGGTGGAGGAGTTGGAGGGGGAGGGGGAGGATGAGAAGGGGGGGATGACGGAGGAGGTTGATGAGGCGTCGGGTGCTTCTCGTGGTGCGGGTGGGGGTGGAGGTATGCCTGATTTGGGAGCGTTGGCGGGGATGATGGGAGGAGGAGGGGGAGGAGGGGGTGGCGGGATGCCGGATATGAGCGCTATCATGAACAACCCGATGTTTGCGAGTATGGCGCAGAATCTGATGAGCAATCCGGAGGCGCTGCAGGGGTTGATGAATAATCCGCAGTTGAGGGGCATGGCGGAGAGGTTTGGTATCGGTGGTGGAGGCGCTGGTGCTGGTGCTGGTGCTGGTGCTGATGCTGGGGCTGGGGCTGGGGCAGGGGCTGGGGCTGGGGCTGGGGCTGGGGCCGGTGCTGGTGCAGGAAGAGGTGGGGGAGGAGGTGGGATGCCGGATCTGGCGTCGTTGATGCAGGATCCGAGTATTGCTGAGATGTGAGTTACCACTACCCTACATCTTCTGGACTGGACTCGACTGCGTTTTTGGAGCGTGAGTGGGTGGGTGAGAGAGTGAGGTTGCTAACAGAACGCAATGTAGGGCACGGAACATGATGGGAGGAGGAGGGAGAGGAGCTGGAAGGGGGTCTTCGTGAGATATGAGTTGGCAGAGAGGGGGTGATTTGTGCTGGAGGTTGATGATAATCGATGATAATTAGATATGAATACCTGCAGAAATGAAATCTTCGTACATCTCACTGTTGTACTGGGGGACTTATATTTTTGGATTGTTTTGAAGTGGAGTATGATACTGAGCCTCCGGGTACCACATCCGACCTTTGTAGACCTTTTGATATTGATGAGTAAGTAAAGGAGGACGTGAGAGCGATGGAAGGACACTTTCTATGGCATCGGGACAACGAAGCGACGGGTGAAGAGATCGAAGTTGTATCCACCACCACCCCACCAACCACACCATCCGTCTCCCGAACACCGCATCTCCCTACCAATGCCTCCCCACAACCAACACCCCCAAATCCACCCACCCATCCACCAACTCCTTCACCCTCTTCCTCTTCCATCCCTCCCTGACCGGAATAGTCTCAAGAGCATGCTTGCCGTTGAAGTACTTGATGCATTTGTCCCACGCGGATTGGGAGGCCGGACCTTGATTTTGCAGGATATAGTTCGATATCGCTGAGAGGTGGCGAGATGGCAGGTCGGAGGCTTGGCGCGGGTTGGGGATTAGGGTTGCGGGCTGCTGCCGCGGAGTGGTGTGGGTGAAGGGCAGGGTGGTGTGGGTGCTGGAGGTGGGTGAGGGTGAGCGGGAACGAGGCCGGTCTGGGCCTGGGTGGGAATGGGGCACGTCGAGGTGTATGCTGCTGGTGATTTCGCTTTCGTCGGGGGTGTCGACCTTGCCGTCGGTCTCTGAACTATGTGGCGGATTGTCTGGTCCGTTGGATAACTTCTCTTCGCCAACAGTGTCTTTGATGTGACCAGGGACCCGTACCCAGGCGAACGTTCGCAACTGAGTGACCCAACCTCCGCGCATGAGCCAGGCTAGAATGTCCATATAGGCTTCTTTATGATCTTTGCTGGGTATGAGATTAGAATATGGTCTGAGCCTTGAAGACAGGGTGCTGAGTATGTATGGCAACGAGGGTAGAGTTGGGAAGACCTTGGCAAAGGTGGAGGCAGCAGATGACAGTTTCCGCATGTCGGCATTTGGAGAGACGATATAGGTATCACGTTGGTGTAGAGGAGGTATTGCTCGAGCGCGACGCCAATAGATGAGATGAAAGGCCAGGAACTGAATATCTGGGAGAGGTATGCCGGACGACTGAGAGATCTGATAAAACGATTTTGTAGACGTGGAGACGCGAAGGTAGCGAGTCAATGCGTTTGTGATCGGAGATGATGTAGCGTTCGCATCTGACAGGATGGACTGAAGGTCTGATAGCAGTAGGAGAGTAAAATGCGATCCAAGCTGAGTGCTCGTAGTCTGAGCCTCGTCATCTGTAGGCATCGAATTGGCCGTGGTGAGCCATAGTCCAGGCAGCTGGGGCGATTGTGGGTTTGGCAATGCGGATATAGATGTCGCTAGGGGAATCTGAAGTGACAGTGACGACAACGGGGTGAGACTGATATGAGCAATCCGCAGTCCTACTATGCTGTTGTATAACGTCGAGAGCGCCCTTGCAAGGTTCGACTGTGATATGAGATCGTGATACAATTTACTCACATTCTGCTTTTCGACTCCGGCTTTCCTAATGGATGCGATTGAAGCTACTTCATTGGCCACAAAATTGGTATCATGCTGTTCCAATTTCAACGCCTTGGAGAGCTTTTTGACCACATTCTCATACATCTCCGTCACACGCAGGTGGTACTCGAGTGGCGGTGGTTGAAGGACATAGATGACGTTGAACATTATCAGTGGTTTCTCAGGTTTTTGCATGCTGATCCTTTTGATCCTTTTAGGTACCTCTGTGTCGATGGTTTGACCGTCATCCATCGTCGTTCGAATCCCAAATGCCTCTTCCTGCCCCTCTGACTGAACCGTGTCTGATGCATTAGGCGTTGAAGTAGCGCTAAAGTCGGCCTCTTCCACACCTATATGTTTCGATTTCGAGCCCCTGGTTCCATCGTGATCCTTCTTGGACTTCTCTGGAGCTCCGTCAATTCGACTCGACCTCTTAGCTTTCTTCGTTCTTTTCCAAGTCCCATCTGATCTTGCAAAGACTGGCCAGCCAACCATGACCTTATCATTTACACCCACCTCGAACCGTTTCCTATGACCAGTGGTAGCAGGACATAACAGCTTTGCCAGTACCGAAGACTGGAAGCCAAACAAATCGTTTCGTTCCTCTCGTGATCTGGAACCTTGGTCTTTTTCTGGCGATGCAGAGCCAAATTCATCCACATCAGGCGGGCTATCCGTCTTTACACATTCGTCTGCTTTCTGCATGGGCTTTGCATCCTCGGTCGACGACTCCGCACTGTCTTCACTACTCGACGATGAGGTCGAGTCATCGAGAGCGGTATCCTTGAATATGTCCTTATAACGAGAGTTATCTTCACCTGGTCGAGGTGGGTAATGGAAGACGATAAAGGGATCTCCAAATGTCCTGGCCACGAGAATAATTGCAACCAAGCAGGGATTCGGTGGCAGAATATGCCCTGGCATGGTAAGATTTGATGTATCTAGCGTGCAACCTATGACATCTTCTTCCCATCGTCTCGAACTGAGTGTGCTGTTGCTCCGCCAGCATGGTTGGGTATCGCCGTTGTTTTGTCATTCTCTGCAAAGCCAAGGTTCTTGAATTCGTCTGGTGCCATTAGGTTGCTGGGACAAAATCAGCGAAGTCTCTCCTCGATTCAATCCAAGCGTACTGGTCCATACGGCATTTGAGATAATCTTTTGCCATTAGTCTGCACTCCTGATCGTTCGTTCCCCTGACCCTACGCAGACAGCGAAGGTAGTCTGCTACGATAGGCTTGCAGTCTCCTATAGCAAGTGATCCGCGTCAGCGGTTTGTCAAGATGCCGATCGGATGGGCTACTACCGTCATGACTATACGACCAAGTCAGTATAAATCATTGTAGAAAGGCAGGGGATTTTACTCAAGCGGAAAGCTGCCCCTCTCAGGCGGGATTGGCTTGGCACTCTGCTGACCTCCTCCAGGTCCTCCAAAGCTCATCTCCAAGATGGTTTCCGCGTTGGTGTGCGTAAAAGTAGAAATTGTCGAGTGATCGAGGTAGACTTGAAGTATTGGTGGGTTTGGGGCGGCGAGGGCGGAATGACAAGTTGATTGGACTTTTGCCTATTCCTAATTTGGGTAGCGGAGCAGCAGAAGCGCTAGAGCTATTTCAATTCTAGTGCACATCACTGTTTACTTTTACCTGAAACACGCTTCCTGGCAGACGGGCAAGCAGCCCAAGGTTTACTCAGATTGCGGGAATCGTCCCTTCATTTGAAGAAAAGACACTGTCTGTTTGTGGACTCATAAAAACTCAGTCTGGATACTATCGTTATGGTTAGACCGGTCAAGGTCAGCAATGGGGGTTTCCAACTGTTTCGCTTCTTGCAACACAAACGTGATTCTGCTCATGTATCTAAGGTACGATTTGAGAAGAGATTGGAATGGACTTGGTTCCCTCTGGGCCCTCTGGGTCTCTCTAGCTCCTTTCTGAGCATGCTATGTCGTCGAACACCCTACAGGTACTAGTTTCACACCATTTCCTTGCCAGCCTCCCCTCCGTTGCCTTCGCCGATCGCAGATGTTGAGTGAAAGAAAAACCATGCGTCTGTTTATTGCTCTGGATTTTTCTAAGACGCCACCTGGCAGACCTCAACCAGGAGTGATTCCACTTCAATGACCATCGAAGTCAGGGCCCGATCGCTAGAACTTATGTGACGGTGATGCTTTCGCTTATGATTGTTTTTGTTGCGCCCATGGTGTATGCCGATGTCTGGATATCGCAGGAGCTTGAGAGAGCTGGTTGAGCGTACTAACGGAGACCTCCATAGGCCAGGATACTGATACTTCTCGAGGGGCAAGTCTCATCGCGATGATACGAGCGCTGAGCAGTTCGTTTTTACCAAAAATTTGAAGCTTACCCACCATATCTAGGCCGCATCCGTATCGCACTGTGCAGTCTTCTATCTTAGCAAGCTTTGTTGTGTCTGTTTGGTGATAACGGTTTCGAGCTTATTGTACTGCAGCACTAAGCTAATGCATTCTCGGAAGTCAAATTTGGGGTATTCCGGTTACGTTGAACTCGAAATCGTCGGTACATATTCAACATCCTGATAAGAATTCTACGTGAGTCATGTCCTTGAAATTTATCGTCTTGAACGTTTTATTGCTGTACGGTTCCGAAGGACTGCTTGCTTCTTCCTCGAGACCACCTCAGGTGCGTGCATTATAAAACTTATTGCTGTGAACGCCTTTAGTGAGGTGGTAAGTCCCCTTAGAGTCCTTCAGATGGTAAATACGGCTTTCTTTTATTTGTTGGTCTATGAAATTTGGGACTCAAGAAGTTTACTACGTGAGCCAATAATCAACCGGATACAGACTACCGGCGGGAGTCGGACCATGCTTGGACATAGGCATTTGATGGCGGGTGATACCGAAATGGCTATCCGAGGGACCTATAACCTCTCTGAGGACATATACGCCTTATCGAGACGTTCGGGAAAGAGCCCATGTTACCTCAACACTTTACCGACCCTCGGTACTGTGCCTTGCAGTGAAAGTGCGTGCGATGTGAGGTATCGAAAAGCTACTCGGTGCTTGTTGATTCATAAGACCCCGCCGTCTTTGACACTCATGAATTCATGAATACTTTGCAGGGATAGCCATCGCTTGGATGCGCAGCTCCGAGCAAGATCTGATATGCCCTGTCACCATTCACAGTCTTCGGACCCTTTGGCAATGTCATTTCATCCCATACGTCGTAAGCACTTTCAATTGTAAATTCCCTCAAAGTCAAAGCGAGGACTAGCCTAATCTCCAGCATCGCTAGCTCTTGTCCTATGCAATTGCGTGGCCCATACTCGAAGGCTCGCCAGGCGCCTTTCGCCGCAGGAAGCAGGGGATCGGGATTCTCAACGAGCCAGCGCTCAGGAAGGAAGTCATCTGGCTGTGGCCAATAATCAGGGTTGCGATGGATGGCCACATGGTTTGACCAAATCAAGAATCCTTCCGTCGGCAATTGACGCCCATCAGGTGTAGTGACCATGAATCCCGCTTCACCATTGCGTGTACTTGATGCGGGCGGGTACAGTCGCAGCGTTTCCTTGATGACAGCAGACGTATAAGGAAGCTGATTGAGTAAATGAGGATTTTCGATAAGTTGAGGCGCTGCTTGCCCAATACTTGCACCTAGGGTCCTGTTGTGCTCCTCAATCACTTTGGTGCGGACCTGCGGATGGATTGAGAGGAGATGGTAACAATAGCATAAGGTACTGCTGGACGTGTCGTGACCTGCGAAGAGAAAGGTCCTTATTTGACATACTGCGGCGTTCTTGAACGTTGCATCCATCCCTGTATCACCATCTTGGGTCCCGGCTTGCTCCGCCAGATAATTCTCAAGCGCTAGATCGACGATCGTCCTGCTTCGTTCTTTACCTAGCAGATCAAAACTTTCACGATTTCGCGCGAAGCGATTGTCCAGCTCCTGGGACACGTACCGCACCATTCGATAAGCATTCCAGCGGCGCATGAATGGACGGAGCGGATGCCAGCGTTTGAAGAGATTTGCTTCTTTACCGAAGGACAGCCACCTTACCTGAGCTCGTAAGGCAGTCGTAAAGTCATTCTTGGTTCGCTGAGTATTAAAGCGAGCATCTCTAAGTAGCTGTAATTAAAAAGTCTGGGCGAACAAAGAGATTGGCAGAAGACTTACAATGCGAGTCTACCGATGATATCGAGGTTAAGATTGACTGTCAATGGGTCCATCTGAAAGACCTTGCCCCTCGCTGCATGCTCTCGTAATATTTCACAAAAGGTCGAGATGTCCTTGATCATCTCTGGAACCTTTGTCATTAGGTGGGTGGTGCTGAACCCCGGTTGGAAGACTTTTCTCCAATTCTTCCAGGCGTGGCCTTCCAGTGTCGTAAGATCCATGCCACCAGTCATTGGCTTCATGTACTCCCGCTGAGAGGCATGTTTTGGGAGCGAGTGAGCGATTGTGAACTGACTCGCGCCGTCCGGAGAAGTTGATACGAGCATTGGTGGACCAAAAGGCCAGGTGTCGATGTAAAATAGGGGACCAAGGTCTGGGAACGCCATGGTGATCTGACGCGGCAGGACATGGCCATGGACATCACTCGGAAGCTTGGACATGATACCTCCAATAATGATGAGATGTCCAAAGATGGGATGATGGGGGGGCATAGGCTTGTCGCATTCTAGGATTAGTCTACAAGCAGTCACAGTCTTTGATCTTGATGACGACTTACACATGATTCTGTCTGCATTCTCTGAAACTTGCTGCGCACACGATACAACTTGATAGCGAAGCTTGAGATATGATAAACAAGCCATAGGATGACGATTTGTAAGACGATGGAAGACGTCAAAGGGATGAACATTTGGGCGACTGTGTTTTGGTCTGTAGCTACTCCAGCTTTGTCTTTTCATTGGATTATAGAGAGTTCTCTGAGATACAGCGAAGAGGTTGGAAGATATGCCGTCTCTGAAGGGAAAAGGAGCGATCACGTGACGCGGATCCTTCGCAATTTGCCCCCTCAATCCTTCCAGCCTCCCAGCTCGTTCAATAATTAATGTTGTATTAATATTGTGGGGGAATATATACACTTTATCCAAACGCTTTCCCTCTCCTCTCCTCTCCTCTCCTCATCTCTATCCCTGCACCTCCTTATCAGGCACAGGCTCCACACCACCATCATCCCGATGCACCACCGCCATGTCACCCTCCTCACTAGGCCTAAACACCCTCCCCCATCTCGGTGTATCCTTTTGCGGGCGTCCTAGCCCATGCAAGAGGAACTAGAGTCTTCCAACCCTTTTCTAATGTCGTCTGCCTCCATCAATTCTACTCATATTTGCCAAAGCGCATATGCTTTATCAATCGATCGATCGCCATTCACATGCATATGGTTGCTTCACTTCTGTACAAATGCCAACCTGCAGCACGAAGCAAAAAGTTCCATTCTCTATATTGATTCATCTGTGCCCACCGATGCTATCGCGTTAGGCTGAGTACTCGGGCTGAAACGTCCGACGTCGCATTTCGCAGTAGTACCTCGCTGGGCTCATAGATGTTCGGTGCAAGATGAAGCAATTCCAATAGCTCCTGATTGGCGATGGAGACAGCTACAGGATCCGGCGAGTTCCTCATTATGTGCACTTTTCCATAAATCGAGTCTTGATTGTATAGGACAACCTCAAGATTCTCATGATTTCCTATGGTGATATCAATAACATTCTCATGGAAACCCATCCTAGCCTCCGCTGGTTGGTTGTGACATACCATTTCGTACGAGAGCACCCCCGAATCCTTCTTTATCAACACACTGGCGCATCAAGATTCGTGCTGGTCCTATGAGGTTGATCCAGCTCGTTTGGTCGTGTGGGACATCATTGAAGTTTGTCGCCAATACTACCTGAGCAGTGCAAGAGCCTAGATGCATAGTTAATAACGCAAAGCTATTCGCCGCCTGTCGACCAGGAATTGGCTACCATAGGTTTTCTCAAAGGGTACTTTTTGATTTGGCAACGTCGTGCTAACATCAGACGGAGCGGTATAAAAGTTGCGCAGGACTGGTCGCATTGGAGGATCACGTGGAAGGAGATTGATCGCTTCAACACAGTCACTCTTGGTCACTAAACCCATACTGTCCGAACACGCTGCTGGTGAAGGGGGTTTGGCAAGACTAATATTCGATGATTGATACAGTAGCCCAGACGAAGCGTTTTCCGAGGGAGAGGACACTGGCAGAGCAAGAACAATGGTCCACGCACAATAAATAAAGACGGCCACAGAAACAGTTGCTTGAAACCGCATGTTGAAGGGAATCGTGGTGATATGAGATTTCTTTTGCAGAATGATAGCATAAATCCAATCGGGAAAACCCCCTCCCTATCAAGTGGAGGCACAGATTCAATCTTACGACTGCCAGATTCGATTCGAGGCTTCTGCAAAGTTCCGACAGATCTGCCCCCACATACAGATCAGTCGAAGAGCATCTGTGACTACTCGCAATGCTTGCCGTCGATTGCCGACCCGCGAGGCTGAGCTCGAGGTGGAGGCGCCTTTTACCGACAGTCAAGCGTCAAGCGGTCCATCAGGGCAGGATCTGAGGAGGTCACTCTCACGGCATCCAGAGCTTCAGTGTTGATATTACATGCTCTGAAACAACGGCATTACCCGCAGTGCCTACCGATCGGTCTATCTTCAAGCAGGATCGGGACGGGGAAGGCAAGTCCATTGGCGCAAGCCAGCCTGTAGGCGCTAACGTGCAGATCCGACTTTATGAAGATATGTGCATCACAATGTTGAAATCACCTATCATCGTATGAAAGGCTCGGACTACCACAGCCAAGGACGGAACAAATACTGGTTTCCTGACGAGAGCTTTCCAAAGCTGAGCTATCATGGTGTGAACTCTACTATACCGGAGTTGATGATACGATGAAACATCGGCTCCCCACAAGGTCGCTAGACTCAAAGAAGCAGCCATGAGACGCGGGTACAACATTATGCGTCAAGTTGCGGACTCAAAAACGGCTCTCAAAAAGCACCTGACTGATTGGTGCAACTATAGTTTGCAAGGTCGGTTGGTACATTCTATTGCAGCCGTCATGAATGCGCTTGCGATATAACCAAAACCTAAAGACGACCACAACCAAACATATCGGCTCTCTTGAGGCCAAATCGAACTTGCAGTTGCCATGGCCAAGGGACAAGAAATGATTTGATGGCTTCCTACATACCCCAGGTCTCTCCGCAATAGCACGTGTGAAGCTTCTGGGTTGGCTCCCGTAATGAATATCCAAAATTATACAACGGCAAGGTTGAGCTCGATGAAAGTGCAACAGAGTCGCACAGCTATCATTGCCGGCAAAATTGGCGCCTAATGTCTGACCTGAATGACGTCCACACGGTTCTATCGTGGTGTAAGTTGGGAAATGCTGCGTTATATAATGAGCTCTATCGCCTGCCTCGATTTTGCTATCAGAACCTTACGCTGATCCGAAGCTAGGAATTCTACTCAAAGTCCGTCAGTCTCTACCAAAGCCATGCATCTATCTACAATAGCGGTTCTTATAGCGACCAGCTTCGGTCTAGCTCGATCGGCTGACGACCATTGGTGTGGTGCATGGGCTGGAACTCCAAACCCTGCGAGCTTGCCATCTGAGCAACAATTACCGGCTAACGAAGCCACGAGGCGGTTCTTCGTTGAGCCACAATTGACCAAGGTGCCCTACTCTCCTATCATAGCTATAGAGCCAAAGGTCCAGGTCCCCAAGGTTTGGGGCAACGGTAAGCTTTCTGGCAAGGAATAAGCGTTATCTCGCTGATCTGAATCTATTGAGATAACTTCCGTGTCGCGCTACTGAGCTACGCAACAAATGTACCTGCACAACGTATCTATGCTAGCAGCAAATCAAGATGGTCGGATTTCCATGTGGCGCTCGACAAACTTATGAACGAGTGTGTATTGAAGGGCATGGGCGGAGCGTACCTAGTACCTCGTAAGTCACAACTACGTTCTGCATACACCAATGCTGAATTTGGCTAGCGAGTCCTGGCCTCACCCAATCAACTCTTGTTGTCTACGCCTATGCAACCGGCTCCAAATTTGATTTCCAAATGAATTACTACATGTCGACTCCATTCGGGATCAATCCTGCGACTCTCGGACAGAGTATGACCACTGCACGTATCCCGGCATCCGCTGCCGTCGCCGATCTCAACGTACCAGCTGTTGCCGCTGACACCTCACTTGCTAACACTCCTCCTGCGGGATACTCCTACGTCGGGTGCTTCACCGAGACCCCCGGAAGAACTCTTTCGGGCGTCAACAACACCTCTCATGGGAATACTCAACAGCAATGCTCGCAATTCTGCCCCAAAGACGATTACTTTGGCGTTGAATCTGGGATGGAGTGCCACTGTGGAACAATCATCGACACTGGTTCACAGCAGGTCCTGACGGGATGCACTACGCCCTGCGCCGGTGATAATAAGCAGGCATGCGGCGGTACTTCGCTTTTGAGTATCTATAAAAAGGAGACACAGACGAGCTGAAAGTATACATGGTGCGTATAGCCGTTTCCGCCGACTTGACGGATCCGGTCCAATTCGCTATTGGTGTGGGGAACGTTGCGTGAGGTTGCCGGAAAATCAAAGTCCTCGTACAACATAGACGTCCATGTATGCTTAAGTATTTTTGATCAAAAGACAAGTCGGTGTAGCCAATGTCACATTTCGCATGTATCTATCTATCTACCGGAATGTTTTAGTTGAGCACATATCCCTTTAGAACTTGCCTAGTGAAGTTACTTACCAGCTAGAATTTCCAGGGATATGGCAAGCAAGGAATGCAGTAAAGTAGATAATTGGATTTATACTGTTGTACGCCTTCACTGGGCGGTAGAGTAGAACATAAGGTAGGTATGTTGTATCCAATCCTAGCGCAACGGTAGCGCGGTATGATACTATTGGGAAACTCTCGTCCACCACGGAGTATGTGCTCATACAATGCATTGCATAGTCCGTCTTCAGATGGAAAAGTTATCCCGCTCAAATCAGATGCGAGCATTCTGATCTCATGTCGGCTCTTGCCAGTGCATAGGATAGCCCTTCTATGACCCGAGAGATTGGCAACCCTCCAATCCTAGCAATACTTCACTCATTCATCATGTCCTCCGGCTTTGTCTCGGGCGGTACGCATGAGAACCCCATAGAGCGAGACGATGATTGGCTCAAAGCCCAGCAAGAGGTTGAAGCTGCTCGTCGTCGAAAGGAAGAGGAGAGTAGGCAGCAAGGCGGCAAGACTCTCTACGATGTCTTACAAGGCAACAAAGGTGACTAATATCTCCACTCACAATTGCTGTCATACCCTCAATCGTAGCCAGCGAGACTAACATGTCAGATGGTTCTTCCAATTGTTAGTGGCTAAGCAAGAAGCCTTCGAAGAATCAATCAAGCTCAAAAATCAATTCCGGAATCTGGACGAAGACGAGATTGATTTTCTGGATTCGGTGCTCGAGTCTACAAGGCAGAAAGAGGAGGCTGTGAAGAAGGAGACCACAGAACAACTCGAGCTATTTCGGAAGCAGCAGGAAGAGGCTGATAAAGTGTTGTTGGAGGAAGGTGGTGAAAAGGAAGCTGCCGATGGTGGATCCGTGCCGGAAGCTGCCGAGAGTCAGTGGGCTGTCCACGGCCGTAAGAGGAAGAGAACCAAGGAGAAGGAGGTCCTGAAGGGCGTGAAGCTGCAGAAGTCTTCCATCAGTGAAGCACTCCGTACGTGGGGCAAGGAACCACTTAATCTGGAGGAGGAGGGTGCAGTGGAGTCAAGACAGAAGCCACCAGACACGACAACCTCAACCACCTCGGACAACCTCAAGGAAGCGAGAAACAAGAAGGCTACCGAGGCACTTCCGCCTAGCGCTGCAGTGAGCTCCGCCAAATTATCGATGCCAGAGAAGCAGGACAGGTCAAAAGCAAGTGCTACAACTGGGCTTGGTCTTGGAGGCTACAGTTCTGATGAGGAGACTGATTAGTGCGTAGAGATTCAGCTCCACTACGCTCGAATGATCGACTCATCATTTCAAGACATGTGTTGACGAGAACACTGTGTGTTGTCTTGACACGATCTACATATAGTATTCATCGACCCTGATCCACCATGAATTTTCGCTTCCCTGAAGTGCGAACAGTGGCAGAATCGGGATGACAAAGGCCTTTTCACCTTTCTCCCCTGGTTAAGTCTCGCCTTTGTTGCATCTATCGAGTCTCAAAGCGACAACACAAAGGTGAACTGTGACATTCCATTGATCCTCGAAATAGCTTGCACAGTAGAAGATGGGCAATCACTGCACCTCCCGCAATCCTTCTTCATCTTGGGCTGATCGAGATTCGGAAGTTATGGTTCGGTCGAGCTGTCACATACATCTCCGGTGAGATATATATACAAGACAACATTCACGATATTGCACCTTGAGCCTACAGAGATCAACGGCGCGTGCTTTGATTACAATCGCAATAGCTCTATGTCAATAGAAGCGGTCCATAACACGAAACCTTCAAACATGGCAGGACAGATCGCTGTACCGGAAACAAGCAATGCTTCTACTGCCACTACAGAAGACGAAAGGGAAAATAAAACCCCCGAAGATATATCACCAGAGATGCTATGCGACCCACGATATAGTATAGAGATGGACTTATTAGCTCAAAGGATGCACGACAGTGTAGCGATCAAGGATATGCCAATCAAAAGCTCCAGGTGGGTTCAGGTGCCCAAAGGATATGTTGTGGATCTAGAGATACGGCCGGCAAAACACTACAAAGCGAAAGCAGACATCAAAGACCAAGTCAGAAAACGCAAAAGGGAAGCTACTTTATCTGAAACCTCGCAACGAGGGTGGCGGGAAGAAGTTCAAGGGTTTCGGCCTGAAGAGATGATATGGAATGGCGCAATTGGATTCAAGCATCACGAGCCAGAGCCTTCGAGTTTAACGAACGACATACATCCGCTCTTTGATCGCTCGTGCTTTGACGACACTCCAGATGCGATATATGATCAGCTAATACCGGGACTGCAGCTTGCAACGCTTTTCCTTACCCAGCCGATATGCATGCAATTCTGGGTAACATTGGCTATGGGCAAACGTAGGCACGATCCAGAGATGAGTGCACTGGATGGTAGACCAGCTCAGCGGATTGACAACCATCTTGAACTTACCGAGGAAAGAGCAAAGATCGTTATCGACCTTATCAACAAGCTCGGCAAGGACAACATGGTGCATTTCAGATTCAATGATCGTCTACAAACACTAAAGAACAGTAAAGAAGCTGGCTACGCTTACGCTGTTTCGGCCCCGATATGCGATTACCAAGGTATAGATACGGAATGCCACGGAACCAACAAGTCTGTTGTAAGATCGATCATCAGGTTTCACTCCGACTACTACATCGTCGCGAAGAAACTAAGCCAGTTGAAGTTCCCCAACATGTCGCAGAAGCTTCGTTTCAACTTCGGCTTTGCCGCTTTAATGGTACACGAACTTGCCCACTCCATCGAAGGTATACACTTCCGCGGCCGAGCCAACCAATGGGCCCTCTACCAACAATCCGGATACTACAGAGAACCTTACTGGCTCGACTGGGGAGAATCGGAGTGCGGCCGAGCGTGGGAGGAGACGATGTTCGGCGGTCATCTACAGCCTACCAACGGCCGTGTGGATGGCTCTCACGGCATTGCGGTCGCCGACTGGCCGTTCGGAGACTGTGCCAACAAGCCTAGCCCCAAGAGCCATCGGTGGTGGACGGTGTCTATGGAGTATATCGTATGGATCTTCCGGAAGGAAACGTGGGAGCAGCGCTTCGACTTGAAGGATTGGCACGTCTTTCATATTCCTAGGGACGGTGCTACGTCGCTGTGCCTCAACTCGTTCACTACCATGGACCCGTATGAGGAGTGGAGAGTTGCCAAAGAGGAAGCTGCTGCTTTGTCTAGCGCAGAGCCTGCGCAGAAGAAACGCGTTAAAGCATTGGGAGCTACTGAAGAAAAGCGAATCGAGGCGGTTGAAGTAGTCACGCCAGCGGTCGTGGCAGATGCGCAGAAGGTCACGGACTCGCTGTCTAAAAGACAAGTTCCCATGTTTCCAGGTACGCGTCGTCTCTCTTCCGTTATGTCTGGTCCACTCCCTGACTACGTGGCTCATATTGTTTCGTATAGGGAAAAGCTGATCCCACATACTCGCAAGGTATCGAGAGATGCTGCGATATCGCGCCCTGAGAACGTCGTTGGCGTACCGTCGTCGGATTATGATGGAAATATGCCGCGCCAGCTCGAGTCCCTTGAGCAGCAGCGGATTGCCGATCGTAAGCAGCGTATCAAACGAGATGATGTCGGGAAATCCCTAGCTGCTAACCCCACAAGAATAACTCCGGAGCTTCCTGCAAAAGTTGGCAGGAGGCCTGCCGGGATCCTGGAGCGGCATAAGAGGAGAAAGAAGGCTGAGATGCAGCTGCAGCGGAAGGCTAAGGGGAAAAGTGACCAGATTCCCGCTCATTTGGTAGGGAAGGGGGGATAGAGTTGTTATGTCAGTTGTTTTGGGGTGGGTTGGAGGTGTGTGATATAGAGAATTGTAGTTTGGATATCAAGACATTTTCTTTGGAAGCGATGGGGATAGCTTGTATCGAGTCGTACAGGACATTGAAGGCGGTGATTGATTGATTGATTGGAACAATGAGTAGAATACCTAATGATTGTTCATACAAACAGCTGAGGAGAATCGAAGCCACTAACAGTATACAACGCCAACACTCTCTCCCTACCGCCTCTTCCTCGTCTCCTCAAACCCCTGCAGCACACTCCTCGCCACCTCGTCCGTCTTCCCCGATGCAACATCAACGCCCTCACCCGCCCCACTCTCGGCCCTCGGCGCCGACAACGCAGCTTTCGCCTGCCCCTCGCTAACCTTCCCATACATAGCCATAGCACTGGCGATCATCCCGCCCATATCGCCCATATTCCCCGGCACAATAACCGCCGTCCCCTCCTTCGCCAACCGTCCAAACGCCTCGACGTACTTCTCCGCCACCGTAAGACTGACCGCCCCCCTAGCCGCCTCCTGCCCCTCGTGCAGACTCCCCGCTACGGCATCGATGCCCCTCGCCGTCGCTTGCGCGCGCACGAGTATGGCTTCCGCGTCGCCGCTGGCGATATTGATCTGTTCGCTGCGCAGGGCTTCGGAGGCGAGGATGACGCTCTGCTTGCGGCCTTCGGCGATGTTGATGGCGGATTGGCGCTGGCCTTCGCTTTCGAGGATCTCGGCGCGCTTGCTGCGTTCGGCGGTGACTTGGCGGTGCATGGCTTCTACGACGCCGTCGGGGGCGTGGATGTCGCGGATTTCGTAGCGGAGGCAGACGACGCCCCAGTCTCTTGCGGCTTCGTTGATGGCTTCGGTGATGTTTGTGTTTAGAGCGGCGCGCTCGCGGAGTACGTGGTCAAGGGTTAGGCGGCCGATTTCGCTTCTCATGGTCGTTTGGGCGAGTTGGCTGATCGCATACTCTGCGTCTTCGACGCCGTAACTTGCTTTATAGGCATCGAAGACTCGGGTGTAGAGCACGCCGTCGAGATCCAAGGTCACGTTGTCGGCTGTGATGGCAGATTGCGAGGGGATTTCCATGGCGGCTTCTTTCAGCGACTTGACGTATGCGATTCTGTCGAGTATGGGGAGGAGGATGGCGACGCCGGGTTCGAGGATGCTGTGGAATTTGCCCATGCGTTCGACGATCCAGGCGGTTTGTTGGGGCACGAAGCGGATGATGGTGTTGGCGGGGAGGGAGGGTCGTTGGAAGTAGGATTGGGGTGTATTGGAGGATGAGGCGGAGCCGCCGAGGAGGGAGGGGCCGCTGGCGGCGGAGAAGGGGGAGGTGGAGATGTTTCTTTGGGAGGGTAAGTGACGCGCGGAGTGGGAGAGACATGGTGTTGCTGTGGTGGGTAATCTGTGGTGGATGGATGGTCGGGTGCTGTGGAGAAGGGTGGATGCTGTTCGACCGAGGCCAGGCGTGGATACTTCTCGTAATGCCATGGCTGCCGATTCCAAGATGATCAGACCCTTGACAGCTATGGAAGCTCACTGGAAGACGTTAAAGACTTGTTCGGAGTGACTAGAATATCACTGTAGAATGGAGGCAATATTTAGCAGTCTCATCAGCCCTACGGCGCTAGAGTCACAATCGACACCCTTGCTTCACGTTTCATTCAGACTTACATCGCCATATATCGGGACCGACAAGAACCAGATCCCCACGATGTCGGAATACTGGAAGTCTACGCCAAAGTACTGGTGCAAGCACTGCAAGACCTTCGTAAAGGATACAAAGTTCGAGAAAACAAACCATGAAGCAACACCTAAGCATCAAGGTAATCTCAAGCGCTTCCTACGAGACCTACACAAAGGCCACGAGAGGGAAGAGCGAGACAAGCAGCGTGCCAAAGACGAAGTGAGCAGGTTGAACGGCATAGTCGCAGGGTCTGGCTCTAAAGCTGAGGGAAACCCTTGGGAGAGGAGGCCCGCGGTGCCTGCACCAAGTGTATTGAACGCTACACCAGCAGATAGGAAGAAACAGCTCGCTCAGTTGGCGGATCTTGGTGTGGCTGTCCCTGAGGATTTTCGGAAGGAGATGGCTATGGCTGGGGACTGGCAGACTACGTCGGAGAGGGTAATCTACGAAAGGACGAAGAAAGAGGAAGGTGACCGAGATGTCAAACCCGAAGCACTGAATATAGGGGTGAGAAAGCGCAAGTTTGAGGGTCAGGAAGAAGAGGAGGAAGCCGGCGAGGCTGTGGTGAGAAGAGGATGGGGTGCACAGGTTCGGGCGTATCCCGGAACAAGCAGTGAAGATGATCTGGATGCTCTTCTCAATATTACGCAAGGCTTGAGGCAAGAGAGCAGCGCCTTCAAAGCGACAGGATCTGCAGTCTCACCCTCCGGAGCTGGAAACTCGGACGCACAGGCCTTAAAAAAGTCAGAGACTTTGACTGACATACCACTGCTGAAGCGTGAAGAATCTCTCAATGATGGCATTCCTAATACGGTTCCAGATCAGCACGATGTCAATGAAAGCGCATACGTCAAGCAGGAAGACGGGGCTGGAGAGGGCGGCGTGGTCTTCAAGAAGCGGAAAGCAAAACCATTGCGACAAAGATGATGGAACAAATAGATGGCCAACTCAGATATCAACTCGCCGCCATGTCCTCACCATGTCCTCAGTCAATTACTCCTGATCGTGGCAGTGGCTGCTACCCGCGATTTCGGCTTCCTGGCTTAAGTCCGGGCATTGCGGAGAAGGATGTAATTACGACTCTCAACCCCACATGCATCATTGATGTTTGGCCTCATCTTCGATGTGAATCCTCGGAACAAGTACTATCTGTATATTCTCTACAACAGCTTTCGGACCCTCAATATTAAGATCTCCACACAACATGAAGGAAGCTATCATCCACAAGGGCCCAGTGGTCGAGATCATTGACTCGCCCATTCCAAACCCAGAACCTGATCAAGTCGTTACGAGAGTCGTGGTATCCGGATCGAATCCGAAAGACTGGAAGCGACCAGAGTTGGGCGGTGGAGGTCTAAATCAGGGCGACGATATTGCAGGAGTCGTCCATACCGTGGGCTCAGATGTCCTCGAGTTCAAGCCTGGAGACCGCGTTGCAGCTTTCCATCAGATAATGGCTCCAGGCGGAAGCTATGCTGAGTATGCTGTCAGCTGGGCGCATACGACGTTTCATATTCCCAAGAAGACCAGCTTCGAAGGTTAGCATTCTCCCCTATCTAGCTTGATACTTATTACCTCCCATTTGCGCCTGTTGATGTCTTGGATTCAGAGGCTGCAACGATCCCACTAGCTGCCATGACCGCCGCCTTCGGTCTCTTCCAACGCCTCTACCTTCCTCCTCCATGGCACCCTACCCTGACCCCCATCCCAGTTATTATCTACGGAGCTGCCTCTGCAGTGGGGTCTTACGCCATTCAGCTCGCCCGACAAGCCAACATTCACCCACTCATCTGCGTTGCTGGGAGAGGAATACCACACGTTGAGAGCTTGATAGACAAAAGCAAGGGAGATGTGGTACTTGATTATCGAGAAGGCGACGGAAAACTTGTCAAGGAGCTGAGAACGGCAGTGCAGAACGCCGGTGGAAAGGTCGAGTACGCCCTTGATGCTGTCAGCGCAAATGGGAGCTATGTCAATATCTGTGAGGTTCTTGATCATCAGACTGGCAAAATCACGTTGGTCCTGCCTGGAAAAGAGTATAAAGAGGTCCCGTCAACCATCGAGAAGTCTCTCACAATGGTGACCTCTGCGCACATTGGGGCTGATCTGGATCCTTGGCAGAAGAAGACCGGCGCAATGACCGGCAACGAAGAATTCGCCATGGCTTTCTTCCGATACTTTGGGCGCGGCTTGCAGAAGGGGTTCTTCAAGGGTCATCCGTATGAGGTCGTACCAGGGGGTTTGGGCGGTGTTCAGGGCGCTCTGCAGAACTTGAAAGATGGCAAGGCGAGTGCTGTAAAATATGTTTTCAGACTCGAGGATACCGAGGGTGTGTCACGGTATAGTACCAATTGACAAACCTAGATGTACTTAGGACGTGAGTACAATGAGAATTGAAATTCCAATGGCAGGAGAACGTCGAGGAGGACAGCACTACACCAGCAGCCCAATATATCTATGAGGGATTAGCTTGGCAGTGGCTGTTCGACAATGCCCTATATACAACGTAACCCAAGAGGGACGCTTTGGTCATTGCCTTCCAGGAATTTGAATTCTCCCTCACCTATTACATTAAGGTTAAGCTCCTTACTCCCATAATCTCATCACCATGGCTCGATAGACATCAGCTGCCTAAACAGAGTTTCTCAGCTGGCAGGCCAGGAAGGACAGCAAAGACTTCTCGAAGTCTGCTTGATCTACGCCATGTGTATCCGCGCTGAAAGCGAACAGAGAAAGAGCAATGTCAAGCTGAAGTTGAAGGGCGCGGAAAGTCAGTTGGGACAACAGTTTGTGACATCCCAGCTCAGGATGACAAGGGACACGATATCTTATGAGACGCGTTCCTTACAAAATCGGAATGCTGTTCTCTCCATCCATCCTCGGGACGTCTTGCCAAAGGAGAGGAGAATCTGAGAGGGAGACTACATTCTACAATTGGAGACCGTTTCGCTCGATCACTAGCGTCTTCCCTTTCGCATCGTATATTGGCTTGAAATCGGCTACCGTCAGCATCAATATCTACCCCGGGAACGATGAGAAGGTAGATGGAGCGCGATTTGGTTGAGCTTGTCTTGGATATGAAAGCTGTTATGGTTCGTTAGGGGTATGATATGCCAAGACATGCGAGCGTGTTTCACGCGTCAATGTTTCAAAGTTGACTAGTTTGCAGTACACGACAAGAGCTTTCAACCATCCTGTGTCTTCAGACGATTACATCGCACGTCGCAAAGTGTTTCATGGAGTTCTCATCAACGTGCGTGAATGGCTACACATGGCGCCTTTCTTCGGCCAGTCAACCCTTACAAGACTATAATGCTGAGGACCTTCTAATACCGCACGTATGTAAAATCTGACGCCTCGTTCTGTGAGATTGCTAAAGCGATGTCTCTCGCTCTTTTCTTCACATTCAACAACAAAAGAAATCATCGTTGTCCTTATCTTCATCATCGCTTAGCGCAGGTCGCCAGCACAAAGCCATAACAATGGCCTTATCCCTTTCATTACATTGAAGAACCAATACTAATATAATAATATCTTTGTACAACTCGTCAGCACCTTCATCCTCCCGCCCCCTTGCTCTCTGAATCTCTGCTTTCCCACCGTTCGCGTTCACTCACGCCCCAGAACGCCTTCAACAGTCTCCTATCATAGAAGAGATTAGAAGAACAGACTCTCTCCAACCTTTCATTATGAGACTTCATTCTTCCTCCACATGGCGTGACTCAGCGACCAGCAATCCGCAATTTGAGCGCGCTCAAGTCATTGGGGCACGCGCCCCCTCCTTCTCCTCCATCTGGCGCTCTTTCACCGCGTCGCCCCTAGCAAAGCGATCCGAGCAGGTGTTAGAAAAGCGCAAGGATAAGACGATCACAATCACGAACACGGACACAGTGACCGAGCAGCTCACCATCTACCATAATCAGACCGTCTTCTCAACCCTGACAACGGAAGTCTACTTCACGCGGAACATCACTAGCTTTGTGCCTACCACCATCACTCAAAATATGACCTTCACAACACCGCTCACGCTCTCTGTCCCTGTCACGACCACTCTTTCGATGACCGTACCGAGTACTACTACCTCCCATGCACCATCAACTAGCTCACATATTGCACCGAGTGCGGCGGCAAACTCGCAAATTCCAGTCGTGACATCGGAACAGCATCATGGCCTCTCGACAAGATGGATCTTGGCCATCGTGTTCGGCATTCTGGGGTTTCTGGTACTGTTGGTAGCTGTGCTGTGGGGCATCAGGTGGTTTTTGCAAAAGTATAGGCATGAGCGGGTGGAGAGGAAGAGGTTGCAGACAGAGGCCAATGAATTGCCGGTCATGATAACGGGGGAGGATGGAAGTGGGAAGGAGAGGGGTGGGTTTGCCGTTGAGTAAGGGCAGAGATGGGGGCTTGCTGGTTTCATCTCCAGGGGGCTTATACCTTCGATTGGCATTCAATTGTCCAGCTAAGCTTCATGGTCCTCGAGGGAGAGCTTCAGCATGCGATTTCAGTAGACAGCTGGGGATGTTTGTTAATTTAGGTTAGATGTAGAATAACAACAAATCGATCACTTCCGCCTTTGGACACATCCTGGCAGTCTCAATATTTGAAAGTTACTTGGAAAGTTGAATAGCCAGGATGCTCATATAGTCTTCGCTCTCTTCGATGTACACTCCCTTAGAGGAAGAACTTGTTGGCGGCTTTGAGTCGCGCTAGAAAACGCAGCCAACGCCAAGACCCGACTGATAGGGTTGTACGGCGTAAATACTGCCTCCAACTGCGACTCATCCAAACATTATCACACTTTCTCGATCAGCCCATACTCGTGTGAGATATGCGCCGCTGTAATAAGCCCCTACTATCCTGCCATGCGCTACATTCGTCCCGTATGGCTCACACATAGCGGGGAGAAGAAGGACTTCGAGGTCTACAGCTGCCATGTCTCGCCAGATGGGAAAAGGCTTGTCACAGCCGCCGGAGGTAACCTCATATACTAGGGTCTCTTACAGATATTAGTGTAGCTGATTTGTGTAACCTCTAGACGGATTCGTCCGGATCTGGTCTACGGAAGCTATTTACAATGCGGGGGATTCGACCTACACCAAGCCCAGACAGCTGGCCTCCATGAGCTATCACTCTGGCACTATACACTCGGTTCGATTCGCTGGTAACGGTCACTACCTAGCCTCGGGAGCGGACGACAAGATATTATGCGTCTACAATCTTGACCCAAACCCTCCTTCGCATTCGGCTTCGTTCGGTACGTTTGGGCGAGAGGAAGAAGCCTTGGGGCTCTACTAATGTGGGCCAGGAAGCAATGAGTCACCACCAGTCGAGAATTGGAGGATATTCAGAAGACTGATAGGCCACGACAATGATGTTCAGGATTTGGGGTGGTCACAGGACTCCTCGATATTGGTCTCTGTTGGACTCGATTCAAAGGTTGTTGTCTGGTCTGGGTATACCTTTGAAAAGCTCAAGACGCTGGTCAGTCATCAGAGCCATGTAAAAGGCCTCGCTTTCGACCCAGCCAACAAGTACTTTGCTACTGCGAGCGATGATAGGACTATCAAGATTTGGCGCTTCACATCTCCTGGGCCGAATTCAACCCCTCACGATCAAATGAACAATTTCACCCTTGAAAAGAGCATATCCGACCCATTCGTGGCTTCTCCGTTGACGACCTACTTCCGGAGATGTTCTTGGTCTCCAGATGGCAGTCATATAGCAGCAGCCAATGCTGTCAATGGTCCTGTCAGCTCGGTGGCTATCATAAATCGTGCTTCCTGGGATGGCGACATCAACCTGATTGGCCACGAAGCTCCAGTTGAAGTATGCGCATTCTCGCCACGGTTATTCACCAAGGAAGATAGGACTGGGAAGTCACTGCCTGACACTGGATATAATCCTATCCATACTGTCATCGCATGCGCCGGACAAGACAAAGCTCTCAGTGTATGGATCACAACCAATCCTAGACCGCTGGTCATTGCGCAAGATATGGCCATCAAGTCAATATCAGATCTCGCTTGGACCCCTGATGGCAAGACTCTATTTCTATCGACTCTAGATGGCACTGTGATTGCAGTCGTGTTTGAGTCACACGAAATTGGTTACGAAGCCAGCTTGGAGGAGAACGAGAGGGCGCTCTCCAAGTTTGGAGCTGGGAGGAGAGGCGCTGGCATCATCGAGGGCACCGACGGGCTTCTTCTAGAAGAGAAGAGTAGGCAAGGCGAGATTCGGGGGGTCGAGGGGCGAATGGGCGCTTTGATGGGAGACGCCGCGCCGCATTCAGCTTTGACAAATGGCAACTCTACACCTACACAGCCTGCAAATGGACTCACCAACGGTAACGGGGCTCCTTCGGCAACGAATGGAGAGAGTCACAATCCAGACGTGATCAGTACCGAGGAGCAGCCAAAGCCAAAGGAAGATCCTAATGCAGCCAAACTGGAACGACTCAAGAACCGCGTCACCATTACCAAAGATGGTAAGAAACGTATAGCGCCATTGCTCGTATCATCAGCTGGAAACGAATCGTCACTGCCCAGGCCACAATTGATGGCTTCTTCCAACGGTGGGCAAGGAGCTCATGACCAGCCCCAAGCTATCTTAGATCTATCAAAGCCTCATGATGGTCTACCCAGAGGAGGGCTTTCGGCTCTTCTGCTTGGCAACAAGCGACGGTTCGCCGCCATAGAAGGTACGGAGGATGATCACGTTGACAAGAGAATCGCCATCGCGAGCCAAGACGGAGCTGTCCCCATTGTTTCGAATACCGTCAACGGACTACTACCGGTCAGGACCGTCACAGCACCTACAGGCCAGCAGTCTACTCCGGATTTCATCCGTCCTGCGGTCATCAACCCTAGTCTGACAGTAGGCCAGGTGAGGCTGGCAGTACCAAAGGTTCGGTCACACATCGTACAGACATTTGGCGGCGGCGTCACAGGAGGTTCGAATACGAGTGGAGCCGAATCAACCAATAACCAGTCGACTCAGACAGAAGTCATGATGGAAGCTCGAAACACAATACAGAATGCTACTGGTAGAGCACAGGACCTGGACCCTTGCCGGGTCTTCGTCACCAAAAGAGGTCAACCGGTGTTCCACGACTATCTTCCGAGGAGTGCTCTTCTCCTGACTGGTAACAAAGATTTCTGGTCTATAGCATGCGAAGATGGAAGTGTCTATGCGTGGACTCCAATGGGTAGAAGGCTGATCAATGCGCTCGTCCTGGAAAGCCAACCGGTGATATTAGATTGCCAAGATCATTGGCTACTTTGCATCACTGCTGCTGGGTTATGCTATGTATGGGACATGAAGTCACTAACATCGCCACATCCGCCTGTTTCATTGGCTCCGATCCTCGATATTGCTGTTCACAGTCTCCAAGACCACCCTACCAAAGCTCCAGCCATTACCGGCGCACGACTTAACTCCGAGGGTCGGATTGTGGTGACGCTGACCAACGGAGAAGGCTACGCATACTCACCATCAATGTACGTTTGGCAGCGGCTGTCAGAGCTGTGGTGGATGGTCGGCAGTCAATACTGGAACAGCACCGATTCATCGGTCGGCAATCTACGATCAACGTCTGCTCTTGGCAACGACACTTCAAGCTCCAACGTGTCCGCCGGCGTCATACCGTTTCTGGAACGTACTACCACCAACGAGGTTCTCGCCCGAGGACGAGCTCTGTTCCTCAATAGGCTAGTCAAGCAGCTGCTGTCTAAAGAAGGGTTCGAAGGCTTGGAGTTTGGAGTTTCAATAGGGCATCTTGAGAATCGGATTGCGGCTGCCATGATGCTTGGTGCCAAGGACGAATTCAAAGTATATCTGTACATGTATGCTAAACGCATTGGTGTCGAGGGTCTCAAATTGAAGGTCGAAGAGCTGCTCCGTGGCTTACTTGGAGGCATCTACGAAGGTATCGATACAGATGGAGACGATGTGGAAGCCATAGAGCCGTCGCTCAGGACACCGGAAGATCGGAATTGGAGCAATAAGACCGATAAGCTCTGTGGCTGGCCGAGAAGAGAGCTTCTGAAGGGTGTGATATTGTTATTAGGTAAGACGTGCTACTTACAAGGGAGTGTCGGGTCTAACGGAAGGCAGGCAAGAATCGTGATCTGCAACGGATTACTGTACCATATGCGAAGGTTTTGGGCGTGGTGGATGGGCCGGAAGGAGAGGACGACGAGATGGTTTCGTGAATTGATGGCTATCACAGCGAGGTGTCCGGTGTGATGAGATATCCAATGAGCCGGGCGAGGCACTCTGTAATTGCATTTCCCACATTTTGTATACTAACCATGAAAGCAAGACGGATTGGAATATGTGCAACTTGTAGGCGCGCCCATCGATCACAACGAAGCTTCAAGAGCACGACGGTCGTGAGTGTGACATCTCGCAGATCTGCATGAACAATTGGTGTTTTGAGGAAGTAGCAATGCACGGTAACGACGCATGCTACAGTGTTGAGATGGAGAGGGAGCTACCATCGTCTTAGCGTCCTGCTCTGGGGGAATGAGAACAACACCTTCACTCTTCAATTTCTCACTTCCACCCTCTAAAACGTCACACCACTATCGCAGGTATGGGCTTCAATCTATGGAAGGTCTTGGGCACCCCATCAAGGGACCCTTTCCTTGACAAATCGCCAAAGCTATTGGCTACACCTTCGCATACGACCATCTCGAAGTTCAAGCTGCCATCAAGCCGCAACTCCTCAGCTTCTTCTTCCACAAGCTCGCTCTCCTCTTCATCCAAGTTCTGGACCTCACCGGTACCTTCACGTTGGTCTTCCATTCCATCAGGTGTAAGGAATGCTGCTTCCAAGAGGCAGATAGCCGTTGTGTTCTGCCTATTGCTAGCTCTACTCATCTGGATCATACCTCAGCCCGGCAGATGGCGACGTCAAGTCATCCATATCACCGTTCACGACACAGTTTCCAATCCATACCAGGTCTTACGCCCCATCTCCTCAACGCCAGTCGCGCAGAAACACGCGCCTGATCCGTTGAAATGGCTCGAGCATAACTCGAACAACCGACATGCTGAGAACACCGGAGTCAGTCTACTGAAACCGCTTCCATCTTTGGGGAAATCCACCAAACCGCGCGCCGCCCTGATCAGTCTGGTCCGCAACTCTGAGCTTCCTGGTTTGATGCAGAGCATGCGTCAGCTCGAATTTCAGTGGAATCGCAAGTACAACTACCCATGGATCTTCTTCAACGATGAGCCATTCAGCGACGAATTCAGGGTACTACACTTCCTAGAACGCGTCGACGTGGGCTAAAGGATAGTAGGCTGCTACTCAGAACCTTACCTCTGCAAAGTGCTACTACGAAGTCGTCCCTGAGGAGCACTGGTCCTTGCCAGATTGGGTCGACGAGGGCAGGTTCATGAACAGCCTAGAGTACTTGGGAGCGATTGGTGTTGGGAAGGGCTGGATGATTAGCTACCGCCATATGTGCCGATGGAACAGTGGCTTCTTCTACAAACATCCGCGACTCAAGGACTTCGATTGGTACTGGCGGGTGGAGCCTGATGTAATTGGATTATTTTCAAAGCAGCGCGACAAGGCTAATCATGCCCTTGGCAGGTCCACTTCTTCTGCGATATCGACTACGACGTCTTCCGCTTCATGCGCGATAACAACATGAAGTACGGCTTCAACATGAACATCCTCGACGACGCTCGTTCTTTCCCTTCCCTCTGGTCTCGCACCCGCTCCTTCATCAACGCTCACCCTGAGCTCATCCATCCTGATGCCGACCTCGACTGGCTGCTCGATGCGCACAACAGCGGTGACTACAACAATTGCCAATTCTTCTCCAATTTCGAAGTCGGCGATCTGAGTTTCTTCCGTGGGCAGGCCAATGAGAAGTATTTTGACTGGCTGGACCGAGGTGGAGGTTTCTACTATGAGAGATTTGGAGATGCGCCTATTCATACATTGAGTGTTGCGATGTTTGTTCCGAAATCGGAGATCTGGTTCTTTAGGGATATCGGATACCAGCACGATATCAACAGGTAAGCGGAGATCGTCCTGTGTCTTATTTGATCCATGTCTGACTCTTACCGCAGGCACTGCCCTCCACGAGCGTCCGATCGCTGCTCATGCGATCCGACATCAATCGACGAGAACTTTTATCGCCTTGTGCCACTGGAGTCGCCCCAGAAGAAGCCCGACGACACCTGCATCCGTCAATTCCTCGGCGGCAGTTGGCTTGAGAAGAAGAATGGCTGGAGCCAAGAGGTTGAGAGGGCGTTTGGCGGCGATGGGTATCAGGGGTATGTTGCTGTGGCTTGAATGGGAGCTGGGGCTTGAGAATACGGATTTAGCTGTTGCAGCAGGAGGATAGGAAATGTGCATATGTTGGAGACAGTCATTGATGTGTGGAGACATAGCATAGCATAGCATAACATAGCTGGGTATATATGGCAAGCAGGATTTCGAAAGATTCGAGGCGAGGATGTATAGGAAGGATCGATACTATATGAATGTGGAATACATCGACGGTCCTCCTACGATATTTCTCATGTTGCTCAGGCTTCTTAACGAGCTATATAATCGGAGCATCCTCTTCCGCTCTTCCCATTCCTTGATTAGATAGCTCCCGCTTGTTCTCCCCTAGGGTTGTGAAATGGATTTGGGACAAGTGTACATGTGCGTGGTGGGAGATGAAAGATATGACGGAGGATGCTACGGAGGATGTTGACTGGTTGATTTTTTCACTTGAGATCTAAAGGACTTGAGCTCTTCCACTTCCTCTCTTTGGTAGTTCTCGCTTGTTGTTCTTCAGCGTCTTGGGATGTGGAATGGATTTGGGATGGATTTGGGACAGTTGTGCTTGTGAGTGACGAAAGAGTTCTTTATAACCGAAAGACTGGACCCGGCGGCCGAACTGTTATTGTATGGGCTGACAGAGAGGGCTTTTGGTCTGCAGTATCTAGCCTCGAGAAGGTACCTTTCGGTTGGAATTTTACAATAGACAGGTTTTGCAGTCCCGATTTTAAGCGATTATTTAATATTATTTAATAGTTAATAGCTATATCAGGCTATAGTATTTACTAATTATATAGATTATTAAGTTAATAATTTAATTGTTAAATTACTAATTTAATATAAATAATAACTTAATTAGGCTATTATTCTAATATTATTTATAGTTAATCTATTATTTACTTATATTTATATCTATTTTATTCCTTTTATAACTTTCTTCTACTATTACTAATAGTTATTTTATACCTCCTAAGCGTACTTTAAAGTCTTCTAAGGATATCCTAGGTATTAGTACCTTTATTATTATTATTATTAATATACTAGATCCTCCTTTTATATTCTTATAATTAAAGATCTTAATATAATATAATAAATATATAATTACTATATATTTGTATAATTAATAAAAAGATATTATTACTAGCCTTTATATAAATATACCTCTTATATCTTAGAAACCTCTTAATAATAATAATATCCTTCTTTTATATTCCTCTTAACTTACCTTATAAAAGTCCCCTTATAAAGAGAAAGGTTATAAGAAAGCTAGGCTATATAATATAAGGCTATTATAATATTTAAGAAGGTATAAGAGAAGGGGGATTAAGAGCTTAAATATCTTATAATTAAATAGTTATAATAAGAAGTATAAGAGAAGTAGATAGAAGAGATAAAGTATATATAAAGGAATACTTCTTAATATTAAAGAAATAATAATATTTATTAATTATATACTTATTAAAGTAGGTATATATAAACTTTCTAATATAAATTTATAATAGAAGGATATATAATAGGACTTTAAGATATATACCTACTATTTCTACTCTTAGAATAGTTATTAATAAAAGGTAGTAATACTACTTAAATAATATAAATATAAGAAGGAATATAATAGGAGATCTAGGTATATAATAATTAATAATAACTTTATATAAGTATTAAATTAATAGTAATTAATAGCTAATAAAATTTAAGTTAAAAAAAAAAAAAAGTAAGATATAAAAAATAAAAAGGAGAAAATATAAGATTATAATATTAAATAAGATATACTCTCTACTTACTAGAATAAAAAGGTTATAAGGGAAATAGAGAATACTAGTTTTAATAAAATTCCTTCTTATAAAGAAAATAATAAATAAGACTCCTCTTTAAAAGACTTACTTATCTTACTCTTATTTATAATAATATTACTATTACCCTCTAGTATAAGTATTATATTAAAAGGTTCCCTCTATTAATAGTAAAGTTTAAGTTCTTAATATTAAAGTAATATTAATTATTAAAGTAATATTAATATTAGAAGTAATCTTAGAAATAAAGTTAACTCTACTAATAGTATTATCTATTAATTATAATAATTATAATAATAAAATAAAAAAAAGAATAGAGGAATAAAGTTATAAAAAGATAAGTAAAGACTTAAATAAATATAAAGGTTTTATCTAACTTAGAATATAACTACTATTTTAATTAATTTTATAAAGTAAAGTTTAAAATTCTTTAAATCTTATAATATAATAATTCTAGTAATAATACTTATAAGTATTAATAGGCTTATATTAATAAGTAGTACTTAAGCCCCTTTACTTATTAATATTAATATATTTATAATAACTAGTACTTAGGACCTAGCCTTAATTAAGAAGCTAGAACTTATTTATAAATAATAATTTAATATTAATATAAAACTTAAATATTTAATTAAAGGAATATAATAGACTTATAATATATTAAATATACTTTATAAGGAATTATAAGCCTTTATAACTCTATTATAAAAGTAAATAAGGGCTTAAAAGAATCTTATTTAAATACTTTATATAAATTAAGTCTTATATTAATAGTATCTAAGTAAAGAGATAAAATAAATATAAAAAATACTAAAAAATATTACTAATAAGATTAATCTTACTATCTCTATAAATAATAATATACTAAGCTATTCCTAGATATCTAATAAAAAGGTTATAAGTATAATATAATTATATATTAATAGGCTTAATAGTATTAAGGATATAAATTAAGTAAGTAATAATAGAGACTTTAAAAGTAATAATAATAATAGTAAGTAAAGGAGAAATATTATAAAGGATTTTTATATAAAAGTTAATAAGGAGCTTAATAAAGATAAGGTTAATAATATATAATAGGAATATTATAAGACTAATAGATATAATACTTAAATATATTTTATAGCTTTAATATATAAAATAATATAAAATAATAGAATAACTATTAATATAAACCCCTAATATTTAAGTAACTTAGAATTAGAATATTTTAGAATAAGAAGTAGAAAAACTAAATAGAATATAAAAGTAGAAACTTTAAATAAAAATAAAGAAATAAGGCCTTATAAGATACTTACTATTTTATAATAATTATATAAATAGGTTATATTACTTAATAAGGGCGAGTTTCTTATATTTCTTATATATATTATAAATTTAAGCTACTTTATAACTTATCTTTATAAGCTTCTTTATAATCTTAAATTTAATAATAAGCTCTTTATTAATAATATAGTCTATAAATTAATAGTATTATAATATTAGAGTTAGGTAATTATATATAGATTATAAGCTTATAATCTCTTTAATTATATTATAAGGCTTAATATAAAGAAATATACCTAAGTAATTATTAGGTAGAGTTAATTACTAATAAATATTAGTAGATTATTAAAGGCCTTATTTTAAATTAACTAGATATTATATTTTAGCCTTATAAATAGGTAAAATAGTTTATTAATAGTACTACTACTTAATAGATATTATTAATAGGTATTAGCCTTAATTTTATTTTATACTTAAAGGTATTTATTACTTAAAGTATTTATATTATCCTAAAACTATACTTAATAGTAATTTATATACTAGCTATTCTTTTATTAAACTTTCTCTTCTATATATTTAAGTAGCTTATATATAGTAATATAATAAATTCTATATACTTATAAGCTTTATTATTAAATAGATTTAAAACTTACTACTTCTAAAATACTTAATATAACTAGTCTTATATATTAGAAGTTTATAATATTATTAGATTACTAGAAAATACTTATAAAAATTCAAGATTTTTATATTTGAAAATTATGCCTACTACCTAGCATTTAGTAGGTAATATAAATAGTAGGAAGTATATTAGATATATTAGTAGGTAATATAAGTAGTAGGAAGTATATTAGATATATTAGCCTATTAATAAGATAGATATTTCCCTCTATTTAAACTAATATTAAATATATTAGTAGGTAGTAAATAGTAGAAAGTATATTAAATATATTAGTAGGTAGGTAGCTTATATATATAATAGTATTAGTTATAGTACTAATAGACTAATATAAAGTATTCTAGTAGTATTTTATACCTAGTAATAAGATAGATATTTCCCTCTATTTAAACTAATATTATATATATTAGTAGCCTATTCTAATAGTATTTTATACTTAATAATAAGATAGATATTTCCTTCTATTTAAACTAATATTAGATATATTAGTAGGTAAGGTAAATAGTAGGGAGTATATTAGATATATTAGTAGGTAATATAAATAGTAGGATTTTTAACTTGTAAATATAATAGTATTAGCTAATATAGTAATATACTAATTTGGATTATTCTAATAGTATTCTATACCTAATAATAAGATAGATATTTCCCTCTATTTAAACTAATATTAATATAGGTAGAATAATTATAAGTAGAATAGTTTATTTTTTATTAAGGATTCTATTAAGAAATAATAAGGTAATTATAGAAGTCTTTTATAGTATATACTAATATACTATATTTATAATAAATACCTACTAAAAGAAAATAAAGTAGCGCCCTTACTATATATTATTACTTCCTTTTTAATAATCTTAATTAATTATAAGTATATTTATTAAAGTCTTTAATAAGTTATATAGTATTATAAAGGTCTAAAATATTATATTATATATTATATTATATATTATATTAAAGGTTATAATCCTTCTATTTAATAAGGTATTAAATCTTATTCCTACTTATAATATACCTACTAACTATAACTTCTAGCTTATACTTATCCTCCGTAGTATTATTATAAATAGGGGGGTTATTATATTATAATTATTTATATAGGTTTAAACTAGAGTATAATTTAAGTAAAGTAATAGATATAATAGGGTATATTTATATTATAAGAGGTAGTTAGAGTTTATAAGCTAGAGGGCTAATATAATTAAGGACTTTAAAAGGTCCTACTTATTATTAATAGAGCTTAGGATTAATAAGGCCTAGAATAGAGTAATTATAGTTTAGGTATAAGTAGAGTTTATTACTCTTAGATATATTAAGAGCTTAATATTTATTATTATATCTAGTCTTAGAGAAGATACTAGTAAATATAATAGACTCTTTAACCTATTTCCTTTAAAGCTATTAGAGCCTACTAAAGTCTTTAGTAGATACGTCTATAACTAATAATAGTAGGCTAAGGGTATTATATACCTTAAAGTTATAGATAATATTATTAGGTACTAGGCCTATTAAAGTATTAATAGAGTTATTAAGATAGCTTTATAAATAGGGAATAATAGGGGACTAGTTAATACTATTAATATAAGGGTACTAGGAAGTATAGAAGTATAAAGCGATTTTAACTATCTAGTTAGTTTATTTTAATTATCTATAAGTTTAAGTGTAATAGGATATAGATATTAGTAGTTAGTAATTTAGCTTATAAAATAAAGCCCTCTAGAAACTCGATATAAATTTTAAGTCTTAGTTACTAATTATAGTATATAGTATCCCCTAGTTATAACTTATAAGGCCTACTAGTACTAAGTCTACCTATTAGATAGTATCCTATATTATTTAGCTTATAATTAGGAGGATACGCTTAGAGAACTTATCTATAATAGTTAATAGACTATTAAAGCCGTTTTCTTATATTAATAGTAAAGCGAGGATAAAGTCTATTATAATTATATAGAATAGGATACTAGGCCTATTAATAGGCTATATATTACTATAAGGTTTATAATATTTTATTTAATTAATCTAATAACTAGAGTAATACTTAATATACGCTTAGAGATAAGAAGTAAGATACTAGAGGTAAAGGGAGCTAGTTATATATTCGTAGGTCTTATAAAAGCCTCTATAATATTATTTATTATAAGTTAAATAGAAGACCTCCTTTTCTATTATATTTAGAATATATAGTCGCTTCTATCTATTATTAAAGTTAGTATAATAGATTAGATTATCCTAGAGTTTAAATCTTAGGGATATATAAGAGGCTTTAGAAGCTTACTTAGTTATTCCTAGTATATTAAGGACCTTATTCTATTATTAGTTATCTTAATAGGCCTGTAATAAGCGTGTTTTAAATATATATAATATCTTAACTAGTATAATATAGTATAATAGTACCTTAGATTAATTTATAAGGTAGTAGTCTATATTATAAAAGGCTTTAATATATAATACATCTAAGGTACTAGCTATTATAACTAGTAAGGTAGTTATTATATCTCCTTTAAGGCGTAATAACGCGTCTAGAATAATATTACTCTTACCTAGCTTATACTTTATAAGAAGGTTAAATTATAATAGGTACTAAGATACCCTAATAAGACGGAGATTAAGTTTATTAGTTAATAATAAACTAAGGCTTATTTACTTAGATATTAGTACTACTATAAAGTAGTCTATATAGATAATTATTAGAGGCTTATAAGAGGATTTAATAAGATACCTAGTCTTTTAAATAACTTATATAATACCTACTACCTTAAGCTTTATAAGCTAGTAGTTCTATTTAATAGGATTAAGTATCTTACTAAGGAATATAATTAGCTAGATATTAGTTCTTATAAAAGGCTTTAAGCTATCTAGATTACCCTTTATATAATATATTATTATAGTAAACCTCTAGGCCTTAGAAGCGTCTAGGTTAATAAATAAGAACCTTATTTTATTAAAATATATTAGAAAGTAGGCTTTCTTAAAGGCTTCCTTTAAGTTATAAAAGGCTTAGAGCTCTTCTTTAATAGGGTAATAAAAGGCTTTAGTAGTCTTAGTCTTCCTAGTATAGCCCTTAATATTTAATGTAGTAAGAGGGGCTATTAGATTAGTCTTATATCTTTATAAGAGATTAGCTTATTAGGTATACCTTAGTATAAATAACCTTAGCTATCTTATAAAGCCTAAGAAGATTTTAAGATCCTTAAGAGTCTCTAGGAAATATAAGGCTATAATAGCTCTTAGCTTCTCTTCTAATATAAAGAGCCCTAGGGCGTTAATATACTAGCTAAGGAGGTTAATAAATAGATAGCTAAGGAAGGTTTTCTTAGGGCTAAGACTTAGTATTATAACCTATTTATCTTAAGAGTTAATAGGTCTAGGTTAATCTTATAAAGTAGAGTATTAAGAACTAGATAAGTAGGCTTTATACTAAACTAGTTTAATATAGATATTATATTATATTTAGTATCTAGGAGATTACTAAGTTAATAATATAAGTTAAGTATAAAGTTTCTATCTAGATAGAAATCCACGCTATTTATATAGTTATAAGAAATCCTACTAAGAGGTATAGTTTATATAAATCTAGTATCTAATCTATCTAATCTACTAAGTAGTTTAAGTAGGTCTTTTAACTAATCTATATTACTATAATAAGATGTACTTATATTATATATATTATAAGACCCGTTTAACTTACTTGTAATACTTAGATAATACTTATAAAATAATATAAATAGTCTTTAAAGATAAATTAGGTATTCTAGTAGGCTTTTAAAGAAGCCTATTATATTATCTATATAAGTATATATAAAGTCTCTATATAATTAAAGTATTTTATCTATCTATTATTATATATATAAGGGTAATCCTTTATAATCTATTAGTATAATATTATATTATTCTTAGCCTTAGTAAGAAATAATAGTAAGCTTATAGTAATTAACCTCTCTAATACTAAATTAATAGAAATACCCCGTCCTATCTATAATAGAGATAAAAGGTAACCCTATTATAACTAAGATAATTTTACTTTATAATAGAATAGGGTAACTATCTAATTATATAATTATATTAAGGCCTTATATATTAATAATAACGCGGCCTTTCTTCTTCCTATTAACTTCTCGCTAAATTATAAAGACTAGATAACTAAATAGGGTAGGTTAATTTAACTACTATATTTTCCCTTAGGAGTATAACTTATTAAAGGTCTTATTAATTATTTACTTATCCTTATAACTTACTAAGTAAACCCTTAATAGCTTAGAGGCTATATTAAGCTTTAATATAATTAGTATCTATTTAACCTTAAGAACTATAATTATAATACCTTAATCTATCTATATTTTAGGAAATGTATTAATAACCTTAGTAATCTAAGAGGCTATATTAGGGGTATTATAGATAGTTATACTACTTAGTATAATATACTCTAATATTAGATTAATAGATAATTATAATAGACTTCTATATAAATTAAGGCCCTTATTTATATTAGTCTAGAGTAGAGTAACTATATTAGCTGTAATATATAGTATAAGAGCTATAATTATAACTATAAAGCTTTTAATAACTTGTAATTCCTATAATTAAGTGTTTCTAATAGCTTATAAAGTATTTATTAGGGTAATTAGATAGGCTCTATCCTATTTATATTTAGTAATAGATCTAAGTTAAGTCTTATAAAGTAGTTATATAGTAACTAGTAAAGTATTATAAACTTATATAAATAATATATTAGAATTAATAATATATATATAAATACCTCTATTAGGACTAAGATCTTAGGAATAATCTAGTTTAAAAAGATAGTTATAATTATTAGGTATATTACCCTTATATATTACTAGAACTTTAATTATAAAGTATAAAGGGATTATAATAGTTAATTTAACCTTAATTATACGCCTTAAATATAGAGATATATAAGTATAAACTTTAATTAGGGCTATTAAGCCTTTATATAATCTAATAGAGATTACTTTCCTACTAAAATTAATAATAATACCCTAGGGAACTAATATATTATTATTAATAAGTATATTAACTCTAAGATTATTAATAATATAAACCTTTATAATTATTAATACCTATCTAGAAGAGTCTCTAATCTTACCTTAAATATATATTTTAATAGAGGTATACTTATAAGTCTTAATAGTTTTATTTCTTATACTATAAACTAGTATAAGTAAAGGTATCTTTTTAAGATAGATATTAGGGAGGTACTTTATAAGATAAGTATAGTTAATAAGTATAATAGTATAACTACTATTAAGGTAGATATTAGTCTACTCCTAGCTTAATTTAAACTAGGATACCTTAATTATAACGTATTTCTATCTATAAAAGCTGTAGCCTAGTAGCTTACTCTAATCTAGAATTATATTAGAATTAATATAGATAAAGTTAGTCTAAGGGATATTATTAAGGTCCTTATTATTAAGGTCCTTATTTATAACTTTATTTAGACTACTTTAAGGGTTATCTAATAAAGCCTTTAATACTACTATCTCTATTAGCTTAGGAGCCTTTAACTAGTATTATAGTCTAAGGTAATTAAATAGCTTATTCCTAGATAAAAAGGTAGCTTTATAATTAGAATAGGGATAATTAGTATCCCTTAGTTATATAAGGAAGTTAATATCTTAGATCTTATTATAATTATTATTATAGAAGCCTTTAATAGATAGTTTATTATTATACTTATACTAACTAGCTAATTAATTATATTTATTATTAAAGCCTTCTATAAATTCTTTAGTAGTAGCCTAATAGGCCTTTTAAGGTCTACTACTATTATAATTATTATTATTCTACCCCTATAATTAAAAACCTAACCTATTTATAAGGTCTACTATAATTTAAAGCCTTTAAAGGGCTTATAGTAGTTATAATAGCTATAGTAGCTAAGGCGTATCTTAGCCTTAATAATTTTAATTCTAATTAGAATTATAAGCTAGATTATTCTAATAGTAGAGGTAAGTATTACTAGCTAATTAGTTTTATAACTAGTTAACTACTTAGGATTAATACTAAATAAGTTAGCTAATTAACCTATTATCTTATAACTATTAACTTATAATAGCTATTAAGGTCCTTAATATAAAGGATATACTATTTATATAAATATTAAACTAGATATCCTTCTATAAATATAATTCTTTAATTAGACTTATAATAGTAGTTAAAGTAGTTATAAGCTTACTTAGATTATTATAGAGTTTACTATCTATATATTTATAAGTAAGGAGTACTTATAATAATTTAGTAGTTATAATACTAGTATTAGGACTATTAATTATAATATTAATTATATATTTAATAGGATCGCGTTAACTATAAATATCTTAAATAATATAATAAATAGACTTAAGTATACTTAAAGACTTACCTAGGGAATCTTAAAATCTCTTCTCTAGTATATTATACTAGCTATTAATACTATTAGGATTATATCTTAATTCTTATCTAGAGTTATATATTAATTAACTAGTAAATTAGTTATTAGCTTCTTTAAGTAGATAGGTATTAAGATTCTATTATAAAATAGTTATATCTATTATAATAGCTTTTACTTATAACCTAGTAGTAAAGTTATAGATATTATAATAGATATTATATCTATCCTTAACCTTAATAATAGGTATATTAGGCTTTAGTTTAAAGTATCCTATATCTTAAGTATAGAACTAAGTAGAACGAGGTCCTTAATTAGGATTTACTAGATTTACTAAATTACTATTAGCTTACTACTAATTCTATAGTAAGGTTATTACTTAAGTAATAATAGCGGCTATTTAATCGGCTTATACTTATAAAAATAGAGCCGCTATATTTATAGAAGGCTATAGTAGATTATAAGGTATCTCTTCTTTAACTAATATACCTTAGATTATTAGTAAGTAGGAGCCTAGGCTAGACTAATCTAATAGGCTTAACTACTTTAATAGGCCTAACTATCTTAATAGATTAAATCTAGAAGAGGTTAAAGTAGGTATAATACCTATTAATAGAGATCTAGTAAACTTATATAACTAGGTTATAGTAATAATAAAGGCTTTTATAAATATCTTAAAAAGGGGTAGGTTAATAGCCTAGTTACTTAGCTAGATATATTTAGCTTAATTTAAGTCTTAGAATTCTAATTAAGTACCGCGTAATAGAGTAGGTTTATAAGGGAGAGGTAATAGTCTTTTATACTTAGAGGTAATAAAATAGATAACCTTATAAGTAGCCTTCTAGATAATCTAGCTATACTAATACCTAGTATTAAAGAAATTAGATATTAAGTAGACTTAAGTAATAATATCTAGTAGTATAAGGATAGCTAATAAGATTAAAGTAGTTATATTTAAGATAGACGGGAAATTATTAGAGCCTTTAATAGTAGCTACCTTATAAGTTAATAGTATTAATAGCTATTGCAATTAATATAGGAGTTATAATAAAGGAAAAGTGAAATAGGTAAATAACTCGTATAACTATTAGATAATTTAAAAGAGAAGGAGCTTTATTTCTAGGAAGGGATTAGAAGGAGCGTAGATAAGTTATATAACTTAGAGGGCTGTAGTATAAGGGTATTTACTAAAGGCTTCTAGTTTAAACTACTTTATCTTTAAATTAGTATAAAATAAGGCCCTTATTATAGAGTACGAGGGTTGCTTTTAGATATAGAAGCGGTTACTAGAGGTATAGGACTTAGAGGAGTTAGAGGACTTAAAGGAGGATTATTAGTATTATAGAGATAGTATTAGTACTATAAATAGCAGTTAATACTTCTAAGTAATTATTTAGTACCTTAAAGATAAATACTTATAGTATTACTACTAATTAATATAGGTAGAATAATTATAAGTAGAATAGTTTATTTTCTATTAAGGATTCTATTAAGGAATAATAAGGTAATTATAGAAGCCTTTTATAGTATATACTAATATACTATATCTATAATAAATATTAGATATATTAGTAGGTAGTAAATAGTAGAAAGTATATTAGATATATTAGGCTAATATTAGATATATTAGTAGATAATATAAATAGTAGGATTTTTAGCTTATAAATATAATAGTATTAGCTAATATAGTAATAGACTAATATAGATTATTCTAATAGGATTACCTACCTAGTAATAAGATAGATATTTCCTTCTATTTAAGCTAATATTAGATATATTAGTAGGTAAGGTAAATAGTAGGAAGTATATTAGATATATTAGTAGGTAATATAAATAGTAGGGTTTTTAACTTGTAAATATAATAGTATTAGCTAATATAGTAATAGACTAATATAGATTATTTTAATAGGGCTACCTACCTAGTAATAAGATAGATATTTCCCTCTATTTAAGTTAATATTAGATATATTAGTAATATATTAGTAGGTAGAATAAATAGTAGAGAGTATATTAGATATATTATTCTAGCTATTAGTATATAGAATTTAGTAGGTAAATCTATATATTCTAAAATATCTTTTAAACTATTATACTAATTTCAGGGTTTTTTAAAGTATTTAATACCTTAAAATAAGGTAAGTAATATAGTTTATCCTAAAAATTATATAATAGATAGGTGTATATATAGATAGAATATAAAGAAAGTTAGGACTTTTAATATTTACTATAATTAGCGCTAGTTCTAGAGGGGTAATTTAAGGGACTTCTCTATAAATCTATTAGCTATTACGCGGGTAATAAAAATATCTATATACTAAGGTAAGGACTTAGTAGAGAGCTAATACTAATTTCCTATATATATTATCTATATTTCTTAATTAGAGACCTATACTTTAGCTATTACTATTTAAGATATACTAGCTACTTACTAATTAATATACTTAATAGAGATATAGTTAAGAAATATAGATAATTACATAGAAAATTAGTATTAGCTCTCTACTAAGTCTTTACCTTAGTATATAGATATTTTTATTACTTATATAGTTATATACCTAAAATAATTACTACTTAATTAGGTATAGTATATTCTTAAATAGAGACTCCTAGTATATTCTATTATAGTAAGAAGATTTACCTTTCCCTTAAATAAGTTATATAATATATTAATTAAACTATCTAGGTATATTACCCCTAATTATACTATATTATATACCTTTTTATATATAAAGTAGAAGAACCTCTAGTCTTCCTTTAATTAATAGAAGTACTAAAATATTCTATTAATAAACCCTTAAACTATAAACCTCTTATATATTTTACTTATATATTTAATTACCCTTATATACCTTTAAATCCTATTATATTTAAGAATAGAATATTAGTATAAAATAAGATTATAATAATTATATAAGTATTTAAGGATATTATTAATTGTAATAGAAATAAAGGAGAGAGACTAGTTAAATATTATTAATAACTTATATAAAGGATATAAGTATAAGAGTTTTATTAAAATAAGATATAAAATAAGCTTTAAGTTAGGCTAATAATTATATTATTAATTAATACTTTTAAGGTTAAAATAAGTTAATAATTAATATATCTTATCTTTAATAAATTTAAATATCTACCTTATTTACTTAAGTAGGAAATTGTTAAGACTCTACTCCTTACTTTAATATTTAATTAGTAGAATATAAGTATAATATAAGACTTAGCTAATATAATATAAATTAAGGATAAGGAGGGCTAGAGTAGTTATATATATAAGTTCTTTATTAGAATTAATATTTATAGTATATTATTATTAATAATATAAATAAATAGATAATTATTAAAAGGGGTTTAATAAGTAAATTCTAAATAGGTAGGGCTAAGTAGTAATAGCTTATATTTAGGTAAATTTAGATTAGGGTTAGTATATAACTAGACCTATATAAATCATTAAATAAATATTAAATAATCTTACTATAAAACCTATCTAATCCCTATTTCTGTAGATATTAACCAGTCTCAGGTACTTGTCTACCAAGGATATTTTTTTTTATTTCCGGAAGAGCGGGTAAGAGGGTCTTGTCAACATTATGCTAGATAAAGCGCAAGCCCTGCACAGAGCCTGTCCGGATGTGTCTAGGGCAAAATTGGTTCCATGGGCAATGAAATCCCTCCTGGCGTACGCTACTGACGGCAAACAGGGCTATGTCAGTGTCCACGTCGTCATGGCCAAGTCTGATGAGGTTTTGCGCACGGTCTTGCAGAGCCTTCCCGTAGAAAGACGGTGGAGATCGGCCTAGGACAGCCGCTGGCATCCCAAGCGGCTATATCCTCATCTTCCTTGTCTGGAGCTTGAACGATCGTGGTCCATGGTGCCTTGAGCAGAGACACTTGTACTGGGTTCGCCCATCTTTGGTTGAGCGCAAAGGGACGCGGAGAAATCACCTAGGTGAGCATGGAACCGGTAAAGCCTGGCTTCCTTTTCCATTGTGGCAAGGTTTTGGCTCGCTACGCTGGAGTCGACGGTGTTCTATCTGCACGTCGGTTGGGCATGTTGCGACGCACTTGGGCCGCAGATATCGCAGAAGTCACACCGAAGTCATTGGTAGATCTCCTAGCTGTGTTGATAATTGCACTGGAGAGAGGCTGATCACACTGGGACAGATCTAGGTGGTGTAGAATAGGCAAGATCGGTGTTTGGGCTCGATGTCGCGTAGCTTCTGGCCTAGGTCTATGCTGCGTGGTACGACGGGATGGGGATGCAGTGGGAAGAGGCGAGATAGGACCTAGGATTATCTATGTGGTGACATGGGTTAGGGATGGAGATGTGGATGGCGGATCAGAGGTTTGCATGATCAAGGGGAGAATTTAACATCCTTGCTTTGGATACACCATGTCAAGATGAGAATGAGAAGGTGCCTTCCAGATCGTTGAGGCCTGTGAAGTGATTGGCCATGTCACTGGTGTTATGGAAAGGGGGTACTTTCCGGTTGCCACGCGTTCTTCGTCAGGGTGTTCCTTATGAGAAATGCGTGGCGGCTGGAGAGAGAGTTGAGAGAAAGTTCTAGGACTTGATGTCATTAATACTCTCTGTGATAATATTGGGAGTTTTTTCCCTTTTTTTGTGGAGAAATCTTGGAAAGAATTTTGAATAAAATGAGAAAAAGTGGGCTCTTGACTACTTTATGTACCTACTCTCAAAAGAAGATTGACCGCGTCAAATGAGGTAGCAACCTCACTTCCTTTCACAGTCAGCCAAGTCTGCACTACCGGTATGCTTGAGTCCTCTGCCCGTGTATATTCATAACAGATAATTGTTCGCACCACCTGCACTGTACTATACCTGCGGGTACAAAAATATCGCAACAGTCTCTTGTACACGTAACTCATATCTTTGAGTAGCCAAGCTGATCCCATACCCAGTCAATCTACGTAGTCAATCCGTCAACCTGAGATCAAGAGAGATCATGGAGCAGCTACTAGCAACACAACGTATTCAGTTCTTCGATCTTCCACTAGACATACGCCGAATCGTATACGAAGAGTACCTGGACGATCAATGCCATCCACCAGCCAAGGTCATTCACGAAGAGCCTCTGTCAGCGCTGAAGTCATGCTGGCAACCGGCAATCCTTACCGTCAATAAACAAATGAATGACGAGGTTATGCATCTCTCCCGTATTAGGACTACTTTCACATCCCAAATAACGTGGCAGGAGTTCGAGTTCGACAGGTTCACGGAGTGCTGCATTCGAGCTCGCGAGGAAAAGATGGGGTATGGTGACATGCGACATCTGAGAATTGAGATCTATTCCCCCCATCCCGATCGACCCATGGACATGGTACATATCTTGGAAAACGTCGATCAACTGTATTATGACCTCAATTACGTCGAACGACTACAAGACCTCTCGATCATATTTCTTGAGAACGAGGTTGCCTCGTGGTCTCGCAATGGGAAAGCAAAGGAGTCCATGAATTTGCAATGGTACGGAGATGACGAAGATGGCTTCTCAGACATCGGCTATATCTTCGACCATCTCAACATGCTCACGAATATTCCCAAAGTTAGCATCCATCTCCCGGACTCGCTCGCGAGTGACGAAGAGATCCATGCCGAGCGAGAAGACGTCGAAAAGCGAATGATGGCTTCATTCGACGATGAAATGGCTAGGACAGCGGAAATCCGTAACGAGACTAGACACTTGATGGCCGAAGCCACACCGCGCTTGAAAGAGACTACTGGAAAGATGTCGAGGGCGGCAATCGAAGCAGCCTGCGATTACGGCCTCCGCAAAGTCTCCATCAAGGATCTACAGTATCTCAAGTCGATCTGGCCTTACACGGAGGTGTTAGCTGATCGTGAATATTTCCCGGATCACAAATACACCGGAGTGGCACCGTCAGAATCTCTGGTGAGTCCACCTGTGCGGCCCTGTACATGTCTTCGGACTGCCCCGAGGATCGAGAGCGAGCGAAAAAGAGCTCTGAAGAGGGCCATCACCAACCCCGACTGGGACTTGTGTCCTAAATTGAGACCCGAGGTCTTGGGCATACTTCTGCTTATGAGGAACTGCCCGCCTTGAATGTTAGCGGTCAGACCAATATGCGAAGCGGCGCCAGGAAACCCGAAGATTGACAAACGTGGGCCGCGGACCGACTGAGGTGGAGATCGAGGCCTTTAAGCTGAAGGATAAGTCAAGCGGCATGGCAGTGAAGAAGATCGATCGATAGCTCGATGCCGACCTAGGATCGGATTTGGCGGCGGTGGAAATGAGCTAAAACCGTGGATACCATCATCACGAGTGTGAGGCCTTCTGCAGCAGCTCGGCCAAACAATGATATGTTACGAACAGACATCATTGGCCACGTGCTCGCTCACGTGAAAAATGTACGCCTACGAAGACGATGTGTCTGAGGAAACCCAGTCCACATGAGACGACATATCACTAACGGTGGATGGGTGATCATGTTGTGAACAAGAAGTGAGTATTGAGTCGAACGGCTACCATATAGGTCAGGTATCTACGCAGATGAAGCGCATTGTACCTTTATCGTAGAGAGAGAATCAGCTAGGATGTTCATACGAAACAATCCCTCTTCACTAGACCGAAAATCAGATTCATGCGCTACGTACTCTTGATCAATCCACAGAATCCATCTACGCACACAGCCCATTCCCTCCCTTCCTCCGTCACAACCGCTTCATCATCTGCGAACATCAAATATCCAGACCCGCCCATCGATCCGATTCAAGACATATTATCCTAGTCTATCTAGAAGAACATATGCGTCTCATACCATTGGATCCGGCGCCGTAAGCATCTTGGATAATCGCTATATATAGACTGTAGGCCGTAGATATGTCTGAATCTATGAGTTTCGACCGCTGAATTCCTGCGTGCCTTATGCCTATGCCTATGCTTGTGGCTATACGTTCATCCTATTCGCTAGCCAACGAATGTGTATGGTTTTCCGTCTGGAGAAAAATTCTAGATTACGTCTTCATCCCATGCATGGATTTAGATAGATACCGAGATCCTGGACGGTGGGTTTGTAGATAGGTGTATGAGATATTGATTGATTGGTTATATAAGCCTAATCTGGGCTCAATTATTGTTGTATTATAAGTGATTATTTCATGGACGCCGGATATTCTAGCGGAGGCGAGGGTTTTAGGAGTTGATATCTGGATCTTGACAGGTGTTTTTTGATTAGATTGCTATGGGGTGGATAGATTGATTGTGTATGTGGTTGTGTGGTTATGTGAAGATGATAGTTGGATACTGGAATACGCCGTTGATGGAAAGGGTTTGGGGGGGTGGATGATAGGTTGGGAGTAGTGATACTAGTGGATATACTTAAGAGCTTGGGAGGTGTGCTTTTGTGTATGTGAGTGTGAATGTAAAGAGAGGAGAGGTTAGAAGGTTGAAGGTTTCTGGGATATAGACGGATTTCAGTGATGGAAATGTATCAGTTAGTTCTATTCTTGAGCTCAGCTTATCTAGTTGGGCTTGGTGGGAACGTGATAGCTCTTGGCTACTTACTTTGTGGAGAAGTTTAGTCTCAAGGCTTGGCTGTGCTGTGATGAGCGTCGGTTGACTCTTCGATGATGTACGGATGGCGAATCTCTATTGCGATGTTCGCATTTTCGTCCGATTGAATTGTCCGAATATGCCGAGGGGCCTTAGACTATGGTGGATGGTGAGGTGGTTTTTATGCAAGGCCGCCCGATGTTTGGCGGGACAGTCAACGTTGTCTTGTACTAGGGTTCTGGCTTTGTATGAAGTGCGGAGACAGACAGCGCGGCTTTCTTCGACTTTGTTGTATGCAGGTGGTTTTGGCTGTTGGCTTTTGTGTGGAGTTATTGGTGTCTACAATAGGACTGAGCCGTCTTGTTTGGGAATTCCGATCGAAATTTTAGGCTTTGTCGACTCGTGGAGACGAGGCGCTCTCTTTGTTGTACATGGAAGTTTTGGGTTTTTATGTAAAGGTATTGGACCTCATGACATTATTGAGCCATCAGATTCGAAGATCTGGTCTGAGTCCCATGCCTTTCTGACTCGCGGATATCGCTATCATCTTGCTACTTAGACATGCAGTGGCTCGTCATTCTCTGTGGGGCCATTCACATTGCCACGATTCGAGTTCCACACAGCCGATGTGGCAATGATCTGCTATGAGCGCTTCGGAATTTGCCTTGTGAACACCAGCTGGGACGTCCTTAGGCCTACCAGCAGACTCCAAGGGCCGCGTTGAATGATTGAGGTGACGAATAGGGTGACGCATGAAGTGCTGCGAGAGCGGTCCGTAATCACCAGCTGGTATCTCCTGCTGTCTAACAATTGGCCTTGAGAGACCGTGTTGACGTTCTTCCCTATGGAAGCATACTTTGTAGTGTAAAAATCTAGGGCTGGATCTGGTCACTGCCAAGGTTATTAGTGCTGATGCTGCTCCAACCACGCCGTAAGCACTGTCCGGGACCTATGGTCCGTCCGCTCAATTTCGCGATCTCGTTCGGATAAGCGGTGAGGATTAGACAGGGGTAAAATATGTCTCCCCCAATTTACCATGTAGTTCATTGGCTATTGCGCGTTTGGTGATGTTGAGTGATCCGATTAGTGAGCCATTCCGAGTCCTGCCCTCCCTTTTCCCGCAAAATGATCTGGAGATCCGTCATCATTAGAAGTGGAGCTTGCATACGGAATTATAACCCTCTCAACAGTAGTCAGATGCGAAACTAGCAGACTGCACAAGCGAAAGTCCACTGTCTCTTATAGAGCCATCGCTATTCGGGCTTCGCCGGATGTGCTATTGGCCACAAGGGTGGTCGTCGAACATGTCTGACCAACTGTGCACAATTCAGGCCACAAAGTTCTGGTCCATTGTCCGGGCGTCCCGCGTGATTATGATAGTCTGCTCAATCTGCCCCACTTGTTGAAGCAGTTGTGGGGAACGAGCCGCGGGTCCCAGCCCAGACGGGTTCGTGTGTCTGTCCGGTGCAGACCCTCAAAGAGAACGCAGCGACGGCCCGATGCCGGAATACGTGAATCTTCACACTAACACGGTACATGCCGCCTGTCAGATGGGCTCTTGCGGGTATCAATAGAGGCCATAGCGACGGGCTGGTGTCGAGGAATGCGAATCTTCATACTAATATGGTGCCTCCCGCCTGGTGAGTGACCCATGTGCGTCGGACATGCCGAAGCTTCGCAGATCCGTCCATTTGTAGTAGAATGATGCGATCTGACCCCCTGCTTAGCATCTGAACAGATGTAGGCAATTGGCTATTTCGATCAAGAGACGCGTCTTCGCTTTGGAGAGGCCAATCTAGATATCTGAAGCTGGAGGCAACGCTGTTAGCCCCACTGCACGAAAGCATAATATCATGCCCTGCAGTCCATTCTGATCATGATTTGTGTCCTCATTCACGTAAACATTCCCTGAGCTCCAGTATGGCACCGGGTATCATCGCAGAACCTCTGAAAGGACAAGGGGAAGACGGTCCCTCCTACGATGTCAACCTCCCATACAAAGCCGCCGACAGTGGTGCTGCACGCAATCGAACAGAATTTCCAGAGTATCTTCCATCGTGGGACGACAAGGCCTTTCATGACGACCCTCCTGCGTTCGAATACCAAGATCCGGCCCTTCGAGCCATCGCGGATATGCCAAACCTACTCCATCTGGGGACCAGGACCAAAGACATCACTCCAAAGATGGGTACAATCGTGACCGGAGTCAACCTCAAAGGGCTTTCGGACGCTGCCAAAGACGAAATAGCGCTGCTCGTTACCAAGCGCAAGATTGTTGTGTTTCGGGAACAGCTGGACTTCTTGCAAGCAGGTCCAGGTCATCAGCAGAAGCTTATGGAATACTATGGTGTACCCAACATCCAACCAGTCACTGGAGCCGTCAAGGGTCACCCTGGCTTTCACATCATTCATCGAGACAACAATCAAGATCAGGTCGAGGCTCACCTTCGCCACAAGATGACATCGACCCTGTGGCACCAGGATGTCAGCTATGAACGCCAGCCCCCGGGCTATATCATGCTCGGTATCTTGGCATGCCCAGACGTTGGTGGGGATACAGTCTTTGCCGATACCACTGAAGCATACAGGTAAAGACTGTTTCTCTTGATCCTCTGTGACTCATGGTCAATTTGAATGCTGGAATTTTGCTAATGTCTCTCCGTTGTAGACGTCTCTCTCCGGCATTCCAGAACATCATCAATGACTTGAAAGTGGTTCACACATCTAAGAAAATGATCGACCATGTGAAGAGTGTTGGCGGGTACGTTCGGCGGAATCCGACCGAGTCAATCCATCCTCTCGTTCGCGTTCATCCGGTGACCGGTGAGAAGTCAATTTGGATCAATCTAGAGTTCGCCACAGGGATTAAAGGGTTCAAGCAAACAGAGTCAGACTTGCTCTTGAACTTCTTAGTTGACCACATCATCAAAGGACACGACTTCCAGGCCAGGATTAGCTGGGAAAAGCATTCCATTGTCATGTTTGATGGTCGTAACACCCTTCGTAGGCTTACCCAACTCATATAGTCCATGACAGTCAAGTTTGCTGATCGGCTCCTAGATACTGCTACCGTGGATTATGACAGCGGCCTGCAGGCGCGCCATGTGTTCCGACTAGCTTCTATGACGGAAAAACCTATCTCAGTCAGCGAGGGTCTAAAGGTCTGAGTAGATCAGATTGCGTAGAGCTCGATTACTGCTGCGCTGCTTCGCTCAATTGAAATCATATAGGTCTTGCGCCAATATTTTCGCCTCCAACTGCGGCTGAATCTAGTTCTCTCATTTCGCTGCACCAATCGCCACAAAGTTTACTCGAAGCCTCACTCATCAGCAAAGCCGCCTGTGAAGTCCCTTAGCCCCCAAGCATAAGATGCGAGGACGCCTTGAGTAGCACTGTGGGAAGTGCAAGACTCGATACCTAGTTTGTCGGATCTAAGTTTCAAGTCATACGTACAAGGATATTGTCTTTTATTGTTGAAATATCGCAGTCAGACAAGCCGCATTGAGATCTCAGATATCCATCGGCACCTTGATAATCATTGCGCAAGACATGAAGCATCTGAGCCATGGCGTCCATACTTGATAAATAGATCAGTAAGTGTCAGTAGAGAAGACCAGAATCTGACGCGCTGTTCTTCTCACCTGATATCTAGAATCTTGGCAACCTGCTCATCTGTCCACTTTGATCTAGACTGCTCGCTCAAGTAACGAATCACAGATGGTCTCATCGCTATCAGGCCTTCTTCTGTGAATTGATACTCACGTGCAATACTCGCATCGTCCACGCCTGCGATTGCGAGGATTAACGCAACTGCAACACCAGTTCTGTCCTTTCCTGCAGCGCAATGGATGAGACAGGCTTCTGAAGGTGCGTCACGCAGGTGAAGGAAAACGGTCCTGAAAGCTGGGCCTCCTGCGGTAAGAATATCTACATATGCCGATTGTGCATCCTGGTACCATCGTCAAACCTAAATCCCCTTCATTGGGAAGATCTCAAGCAGCGGATTCTTACAGGGCGGTGAAAGTAATTCTCCATGTTCTTGACATTCTGATGGGAGGGATATTTGCTCTCGATGTATACCGGGACGGACACCCTGTCAACACCTGCGATGTCCACAACGGGCCCGTAACCCACAGTCCGCTCGATCTCCGCCCTAGAGCGCAGGTCGAATATTTTCGTGATGCCGAGGTCGCGAATCGTTTGTGAGCCGCTTGATGTCACATTGCCAGGATTAGCACAGCGGTAAATGTATCCGCGCCGCATAGAGAGGGTTGGGTCCTTTGAGGATGGATAGCCTCCGATGTCGCGGAAGTTAAAGATTCCATCGACAGCAATGAAAGGGTCTGTAGATAGCTCCATGGTTGACGAGGTGCTAATGAGAGAGACAAGGTGATGGTAGTACGTGATAGCTTTGATCAAAGCTTGTATATATGTCGATGCGGGCGAAGCTGCATTGACGTGCCACAAGAAGGGATCCATTGCCCCGCACGTCACCGCCACACCTTCCACCCGTTCGATCCTGTAGTACAATCAGACCGCGTTACATCGAAATCAGATGTTAGGATGTGCGGACAGTAACGATAGGTAGCCGTGCATTCGATCACTGTCGATGTGATGTAACGATATTCGCAAGATACCTATATATCGTTACGCTTCGAAGTTATCTTGCGGGTATCGTTATAGACTACATTTCTTTCCACCTATCATTAGTAGGGGAGAATACTTTGGCAAATCATTCTGTAGAATTCTCCCCATCAGACCTAGACTTTGAGGTATGGATTGTAAACTTCCAGCTAGGTTGTACCTTGCTGTAAGGATACCCTTCTTATTACAATGTGATGCTGCGTATATTTCATATCGATACAACCATATCTGATTGTGCCCAGGTGCAGTATGTACGCTGACGCCGAACACCTTGGCGCGAAGCCTAGCCTGATATGCAATGCTACCGCGGCAGACATGACATATTTGACAGGCCAGCTAATCTGCTAGCAGCTGTTTGACAGCTTAGCGGCCTGGATCGCGCGTCTTTAGGAAGAAAGAAGCGGTGATGTGCAATCTATTTATCCAACGGACGACTTGATGTTGGATGTATACTAGATCAGGAAGAGATTAGCGTGTCTTGGCACGGCAGTAGCCGCTACGAGATATCTCTGTCTTCTGCTTGTACTCGTGTTAACCACAAGTGAGTCCGCTCGCTTAGTAGCTTCGGGAGAAGCCACTAATCACTTAATTCTGAGCTATTCCTCTTGGCGAAGGGCCAAGACGCTAAATCTTAGCCTCGGGAGTCATATGTGGTTGGCACGAGTAGACCCTCCTTCAACCTGGCAACGAGCAATTCAACAACGCCTTTCGGACAAGAACCCATGTAATAACAGTACCTAGCACAAGACTGAGATTGACAGGAATCAGGTCAGATCTGCATCTCAATACCAACACCCGTGAGGTTATCCCATGGTAATCTCCAAAACCCCCGCGTGTCGGGGACCGGGACTAATCGCACAGCATCCGCCGCCTCGCTTGGAAGACCGGGCTGCACGAACAGCTTACAAGCTTACTTTATGCACACTACCACTGCCCCTTTATCTGACGCCCTAGACACTCCGCGGCAGCGCATTGGCTACAGCGTCAGATCGACTCGTAGCCCTCCTAGCTTTGTACCGTTGTTGGAGCCTTTTCTCATGCAGGTGCATTCAGACTACCGAGATGACCATCACCAACACCCATCAGGGTCTTCCACTTGTGTCATGACACAGAGTCTATGATGTTTAGCGCCACTGTCAACGTCCATACTGCTAGACGCGATGTAAAAGTGGAACCCTCTAGCCTTCATTCATATAGCGACATGGCCAATCGTGACGGTTCATGTATCTATCCCTGAAGGGACTGCTAAGACGCGTCTAGATGATTCTGTCCAGCCACGATAGCTCAGCTCGAACGTGTCATCGGCCCCCGCCTTGAGAGCCAGAGCTGAAAGTGTGCCAGCGGTAAATGAGGAATTCTCATTCGATCGTACTAATCATGGACCATACCTTGATCGCCAATATTTCCGTGAGAGTTTCAACAGCTGGCTGCAATGACTGAGGCTATCCTGTCTCACGTTAACTTGTCATGTCGTACTGGTATCTCTCCGTCTCTTATCAGATACACAAGCTGTGATCGGCTTTGATCTTCACAGTGGCAAGATTCGTCTTTGCGACCTTGACAATCCTCCCTTTTTGAACGCCATCGAATCATAACCTTGTTGGGCCTTACCTGATATTCATCGAATCAGATTGAATTCACATATTGGGGCTCAGGTACCATCATGAAGCCTTCTTGACCAAAAGGAGCTATAGTGGTCAACAATCCATGACCGCAAGGCAGATAGAATACGGGCACGACTTCAGTGACGATGCTGACTTGTATACGCTGAGTAGTATACCGCCGAGGCACATGTACACATCGTGAGACGGCCCTTTGAATGTCTTGGCAGCTCATCGATGCTTGCTCGAAACTAATTCATTATCCTCCGCTTCTCATGCTTGATCCATCCCTCCGTGTACTAACCAATTCTTCGGACACTTCTCACAGTCTTGCCCGGCATCTCATCTAGAGATCTTCCCACTATTCGAGATTGTCACCCTTGAGCTCAGCGACAAGACTTGGCATAACAGTCAGACGCTCCTGAGCAATATCGCATCCTCGACGGGTCCGGACGTCGACTGCAAGTCTCTTCTTAATTTACACTAAATCACCTGGTCGATGCAACGGAACACGGTCTCATGGGCACTATGGTCAGATATGTCGATCCAAGTGGTATATTGATAATATTATGACACTTCAGATCGCTTTTCCGGACTAGAAGACCCATGTGGCCATCCTCATGTGCATCAACGGCCTTGCCATATATTGGCCATGACTGTTCAGAAAGGAGCGCACATGATCAGCTGAGGCGCAGATCCATCGAAGGCTGAACCGAGGGATTGTGCGTCAGCGCACTACGGTTGAAGAGAGTCGCTTCCACCAACCTAATATGATAATATTGCTATTTCACGAGTATCTTACTCTGACAACTACTCGCTTCTCATCAGATGGCACTCGTGAAGGGTTCGCAAGTGGCCCCTATTTGTGCTTGTGAAGGTTCACTGCCACTACCGCTTATGCTATGTAAGAACTCTAATCACCTTGATTGCTCGTTCATTGGCAGCACGCCGCGTCTTCGAGGTAGTCAGACTGAAAGCGAACCCTGTCATCATCTGCTCGCCGGATCAAAGCGAGAGATGGAAAGAGCAGCCTGGGAGGATTGCGGCGAAGGATGAGGCTGTACGAGGCTGTACCTAGGCCAGCTGAACACCTGCCGACTACAGCATAAGCTCTTGGAACAACCGCCCCATAATCGAAGTCATAAGTAGATGGAAGACCCATCAAAGTGATCGTTTTGTTAAGTATTATTCCTAACCAGCTGTCCAGTCACCTTATCCACTTCCCCGCCACCCCATCCACTTTGACCACTTATAGATATTACGGACATTCGTACATCACAAGTCATTAGAGATCAATTGCACATATCTTTGCATATCGATCATAACAACTCCAGATCCGAAGTATCCCTAATCAAGACTCGATCATGGTAATCAAGAAAAGGTGTCTCCTCTGGGACTGGACCAACACCGATGGACCCGGCCATCAAGGTGTGCCAGGCGAGATGGATAAAGTCAATTTCGCAGGTCCTATAAAGTCTGTGAGCAATTGGAACACATGGACGCCCCCCGAGCTCAAAGGACGTGCTCCGTTCCATCCCATGATCCACGATCTGGCCAAACTGTCCGGAGACGATTGGAAACGTATCGACGCCACGAGAGACAGCATCATCCATTTCTTCAACGAGCCTGAACGGGCTGGCATCACTGCAGAGCATGCGGCAGAGATCTGGCACAAACAGATAGTACAACTTCGGAAAGAGAAAGGCAACAAACTCGTCAGCCCATCATGTGCGAGTGATCCCAATGGCCAGAAGTGGATTGCAGACTTCATGAATCGTGTTGCTGGCGATCCGCCGGACTTTCTTGGTCTTCATTGGTATGGCACGGATCATAATGAGGCCATCAGATACTTTGAGGAGATGCATGCCAAGCATCCAAAACAGCCGTTGTTCGTGACCGAGATCGCCTCCATCTCGCGAAATTATCACGATGTTCTCAGCTTCACTGTCGAAATAGCCAACTGGATGGATAAGACTGCGTGGGTGGAAGAGTATGGATTCTTTGGATGCATGCGACAGGTGGCGGACAGCTTTGTCAGTCCCGAGGCGCAGTTGATGAAGCCTGATGGACAATTCACGGATCTCATGTTCAAGCTGATGCATGATCAGCCCATGAAGATTTGATACGGCTTGCATTCTTCTTCTGTGTTAATGCGATCTTGAACGGAAGTGGTCTATATGAGTGTTGTCCGTGAGAGGCGTGACCTAACTCGTAAAGCGAATTGTCGCGAGACTGATTACGAATGGAGCTTATAGTCATCCCTTTTTATCTGTGTTGTCATTCTTCACTATCATTCCTCCGCGACATTCATTCATGCTCAATTTGTTGCCTTTTCAGTCGTTGATTTCTGACAATTGCGTTCGCCTAAACTATGATGTGTTCATGCAGCTTACACATCCCAGAACTGAGGCAATGTTGTATGATGCGTCATACCTAGGAGCCACCTACTAGCCGATATAGAGCAAGGTAAGTCCAGATCTTATGATATGCTCGTAGCATGTCGTTGCTTGTTGAGATACGTATGTAGATGTTCTCTTGGTAAGAGCAAGGCTGATATGTGTCCTATCTAGCATCGAAACCCGAATGACGTCCTTTTCAGGTGCATGATACCGAGATATATATCTCTCACAAATGACGAACGCCCGACCTCGTTACAGGAATAAAACTCCCAAGCCTAAGTCACTAACACTTTCCCACCACCCTACTTCCTCCCCACCCCCGTCCAAGCAACCATCTCAAACCCCACCTTTCCCCCATCCCCCCTCCTCATCAACTCACTCCCACCCTCCATCCCCCTCCTCAACCCCTCATACATCTTCTCCTTCCCCCCCTCCCCCCAATTCCTCCCAACCAACATCTCCACCGTCTCACTCAAACTCCTCGCCGCCCCCTCCTCCCCCTCAAACCACGCATAACTAACAACCTCATCCTCAACCACATCCCCAAAGCCCCCCTCTCTCAACGTCTCAGCCAGCTTACCGGGCACACTCCACGCTTCCAAAAAGGGAAACTGCGTCAGCGCTTCTCCCGGGCGAACGCGTCTCTCAACTTCATGCAAGAATGACACCCAACCTACACGCTTCCAGGTGGTCAATGCAGCCACACCTCCCGGTTTGAGCGTGCGGTACAGTTCCCTCGCGCCCTTGACGGGGTCTGGGAAGGCGAAGATACCGAGGGAGGTGAAAGAGACGTCGAAGACATCATCTGGGAATTTGAGATCCATACCGTTCATCACCGCCGTCTGAATCGTTACTCCTTTACGATACTCCATAGCGTCGATAATACCTTGATTATTCTCAATAAACGCCTCGTTGAAATCGACGGCGGAAATATGCACGTTCGCATAAGCCTTAATATCCTCATCGTGCAGTATCGCGTTCGTGAGCACCAGTGGCCCGCAGGCGTTGTCTAAGATGCGTAATGGCTCTGCTGCCGATGCTGCTGTTGTGGGTGGCAGGTAGGGTTTCACAAGGGCGATGAGATGGGTAGCGAGGCGGATGTTGCAGCCGCCCGTGCGGTCGTTGTAGGTGCGTGCGAACTCCGATGCGCTGGGACCGTGCTGGTACATGGTTGTCATCGTGGACTTGGTGATCGGGTCTCGGATTTTGTTTTTAGCACCGTTGGCTGGATGTACTGAGGTTGTGTGTATCTTTTGAGATATGGGAGGAGAGTGGGATATTGTGGGGAATTGTCTGCGATGGAACACGCGATGAGATTGGCGAGATAGTATCCTGGATATATTTTTCATTACAAACACCTTGATCTCAAGAAAGAATTGGGGGGATTATATACCACCAGCTGCCACGACGCAAACTTTACGGAACGTTGTCGGACACATTCGCAAATGTGTCCGAGTCGGATATTGATCTGCACCAACACGATTGGGAAATATTGCGACCGATACCGAAATGTCTGCGAGAGGTAAGGAGACTTTTGTCATGTCTGGAGATTGCTTGTCTGCGAAGGAAGGCTGTTGCCCGGCCTGCAAGCACGAGGCTCGAGGTTACATCCTAAATAATACCCCCAAAACCCAACCACCTATCCCCCATCTCCACAAACCTCGAATCTCTGAATCACCCCGTCACTTTACTCCGAGCAACCCCGCCCCTGTCATTCCAGAACATTGGCAATCGGCACCTGTATCACACTTCTAGCATCCATCCCTCTATTCTGTTGCACTTCCCAACATCCGAAACACCTAACACGGCGTCTCACACTTCGCCTCTACCGGCTTCATTAGCGGTGAATTTCTTTTATTGACAGTGGCGAGGTGGTGGAGCGGAGGTGGGAAGGAATCGCGATGCTGACGATACTTTTGTTTGTCATATGTGATGGATTTTGTTGTTCGATGGCTGTGATGGTCACAACTCGATCGACAACTGGGACGGTCTTGCATGCTAGGTCTTTGAGGACGTTTGTGAGATTCCTGGTACCGAAATTTGACACGTTAGTGGTTTTGATCTTGCTGGTTGTGGGGACATTTTGTATCTCTTGCCTGTGTGGGAACATGCGAGATGGACACTTGGGGTATGGGGAAGATGAACTTGTCTGGGTGAAGTCCCAGGTCGGGGGACACTTCGTCCTCTCACTTGATCACGTTGGTGATGGCCGATGCTGATTCATTTGCCTGTAAATATTCTAGCCTTCGCGCTGCTGCTTATCATGATATACAGATCCATAAAACCTAGTCCAGATCCTTGAACGACAAGCCACTCACTTCCGGGTGATGGGACGTCCCACATCTTCTAGCTTCGTCGTCAACTATATCTAAGTCCATCAAACGGGCAAATCCCTAATATCATGCCCCACCTCAGCTTCGTCCATTACGGTTGGAAAGACCTATAGTAATTGATGCAATGGTAAGCCTTTGGCAGTGCGACTCCGACGGCGTCGCACACTTTCTTCCTTACATTTGCTACCTCGGAGTCCAAGGTGACCACTGTGAGAGTATAGATTTGGTGAGGAGAGATACTAGCTCAGTACGTACATAACGAGACGGAGTATATTACGGTTTCTGGGATGTTTTGACTGGATATAATGCAGTGCTTCGAGCATGCAAAGGATAGGAAGAGGGGATGATATCGAGAGAGATATTTGCATTTTTTTCAGGGATGTGTAAAGGTGTTAATTAGAATAGCTTTGGGAGTCCAAGGAGAGGAAGCATTCGAATTCAAGTGTTGAGAGGGCGAAGAGAATGACCGGCCGTCAATGATGAATAAGTCCGTTCGGACCTGACGATGGCATACGTCACTTCGTAGAGTCCGATAAATAGGACATAGTCCAATTCTGTTCAGGTGCCTGTTCATTTCCATAAGCTAGAAAGGGACTGAACGTTGCATTCAATATATCATTCATGGTATTGCGCTCCATCCAATCGGATCCGGAACCGCGAATTCCAGCGAAATTGGGGGTATCATCCACAGAGAAACACCGAAAACTCCCACAAGATGCAGTTGGAAGATCCGCTCCAAGATCCCAAGCACAGATCATAGATCAATCACGATCGCAAACCCACTCCTGCCAACATAGCTCAACCTCTTGAAACCTTCTTTAGCTCAACAACTCCCCTTACAGCCCTCTTCATCCCCTCCAACCGGTCCTTCTCCCGTACAACCATCCTCTCAGCCAAAGACCTAATAGCTCTCTTCCCCAGCTTCGCGTGCAATTCTTGCCATCCTGCTAGTTCTCCAGCCACAGTCTGCTGAGTATATCGAAGATCGCAGGCCACCGTCCGGAGCTCTTGCCTACTACTCTCCGCGCGTTCCCGAGCATCAGCGTGAATACCCTTCCGCGTTTCGTCTAGAAGGCCTAAAGGCCAGCGGTCCGAACGTCGTAACGAAGATTCATGACGATCGATAGCCTTTTGAATGCTAACATAAGAATTGATCAACGCGTGGGGCCGTGATAGAGAGGACAGGATGGCCATGATCGTGGAAGAGATCGCTTGCACATCTTCATGAAAAAATCTGTAAGGGTCTGATGGCATTGTATGTGTGCCTTCTGCAAATCGTTGGAGAGCTGTAATATGAGGATTTGGTAGGTAAGACAATGTTGCAAAAGACTTTGCACAGAGATCGAGGGCGATGGAGAAATCTAGTTCTATTAGCGAGGCAAAGCAACACGACGGACGACGTACTCGACGAGCCAACACGGATGCTGTTCACTCTCCGGAGTACGCTCTTTGTGGAATCATTGACACCCCGAATCGACTCTCGCGCATGCTCGATGAATGTTGACACCTCTCTAATATCCTCGATAGGTTCATAGTCCTCTCGAATGTTCTCGTTGCGTAACGCTGCCTTCTTCCTGCTACGCTCTGCCATCATATCGGGCTGAATTTCCGGAAAGAGAATGAACTCCCACAGTAATTCATGCGTGGAGAATATGGAATGTGCAAGCATAATCTTGAGGAACTTATCCAGACGGACTTGAATATCTTGCAATACAGCCCTGGATGGTCGCGAACCTATCAGAAAGGGAGATCGAAAATTGAAGATCGCTGGAAGCCATGAAGCAGGATGCTCCACAGACAGCCACTTGGCTAGGTTCTCAAAGTCACTCAGTGACCGTCGACAAGTGCTGACGCCTATCATTCCGTTATCATTGCGGACGGCTGACTTGATGATTAGCCGTATCGTGGCGTCTTCCACAAAGAACGACCGAACAACAGCCGTAACCCGACCATCTGCGGCAGGGACATTGGAAACAAGGACCATGTCGTCTATGCGATTTCGAATTTCATCATCCTTAGCAAGCTCGACTGCCGTCATGCCTCTTGATTCCTTGGCCGAGATGTCGACCCTTTTGTCCCCGAAGAGCGCTCTGACCATATCCATCCGTCCGTACTTGCTCGCTACCATTAGGGGCGTGAAGTGTTTGTCGTTTGTAGCATTGGCATCAGAATCGCAATATCGCAGAATCCGTACAGCCAAAGAAGGTTCGTTTACCACATGTAAAAGAGTGTTCCCCTTGGCGTCGATATGGTCGTCTAGGTGAAGTGCCTGGCCATCGCCTTGCTCTTGGGTCGCATAGTGTAGTGAGTCGTTCACCATATGTAGATAGTCAGGATGGTCATACGATCGGCATAGCGCCAGTAATGGTGTTTGCCCGTTCTTGTCTTTCATCGTCCAGGGTAGGATGTCGTAAAACCTTCGTATCAAGTATGGTGCATTGAAGAAGTAGTGTGCGGCAGTTCGTCCACGATCATCAGGCCTTGCAATGTACTCTACCACACCGGCCCTCTGTCTTGTCCCACATATGTATCGCAATATTATCTCGATGAGCTCAGTGTTGGCCGCTTGTACAGCAGCGCTGAGTAGCGTGGTACCGTCCTTGTTCGAGTCTTGCAGAATAAAGTTTTGTGGAAAGTATTCCTCTAGTGATACTAAGAATTCTAGTGCTCTGGGCTGTTGTGCTTCCACGGCCATCATAAGAATGGAGTCGCCATCTATGTCCTGAGTCTGCGCCAGTGTCTCGATGGATGTGTCGCCCTCAATGGCACTGCTTTTGGAGTCGAGGGTGGTTGTGCGTGAGACAAATGAAAAGTCGGAAGCATTCGAAAAGCTTCGCACATCCATAGTCACACGCTTGCCTTTACGAGGCGGAGGTGCGACCTGGAAGGGGAATACGTGTGCGAGAGTCGACCCCTCTGAATTATACCCCTCTTCATCAAGTGTGTCTGAGCGGTGCCAACTGAGGCTGTCATTCTCTTCGCCCGGATACTGACTCCCTGCTTGACTGGGTTCCTCATCAAGGACAGCTTCTTCGACGACATTCTTACTATCGTGGAGCCTGCTACCTTCATCAGCTCCAGGGTCAAGGATAGCCTTGATCTCTGCTACATCTCCAGTCTTCGTAGCCTGCCACAATCGCCTGTTCCTTTTGCTCGCTTTCCTGAGACCTCCCGAATCGGATGTCAGATATGAGAGCACTGCTTCATATGTGCTTAGAGCGTAGCCTAATTCACCACGTTCAACGTCGTCAACGAAGATGAAATTTCGCATGTAAGCTAGCCTGGCTTGCAGATTCCGTACCCCAGAGCGTATCACAATCACAAGGAGCAAGGATACCAACGTATCTGCATTCATCGTCATGCTTGAAGCTGGCTTTTCGGATTGCTCTGATCCTTCTTTTCGTGGATCATTTGGCCTTGCATCGATCTGGGCATTTGGATCAGATGTCACAAGCTTCTGTGTTCTCAGCAGAACGTCAAGCATCTGCTGAGGGCTACTGGCGACCGCAAGCAATCGGAATTCTCCCACCCCTTTGGCAATCCTTTTCATAAGGTGCTCCTTTCCTTTTCGACCATTGTCTATCTCGATACCAACTTGCGCGATATCAATATGCTGCATATCATGGATGCGCGATTCGAGCTCAAGATCCGCCAACCTCCTACCGCTACAAAGTCCTGGAAATAAGACCGAGTCATGGAATTGCTCTGCGATATAGCGCTCTATGAGGCGTTCAACAGTGGGACCTGTCAAAGCGGTCGAAGCACCAAGGAACGACAATTGCTGCTTGTCAACTTGCTGGAAAAGGTCGATAGCCGCAGTCACTGCAGTCTCCAGTGTCTTTCGCATGTGGTCTTCTTCCTCATCGGAGCTTGTAGTTACCACGGAAGATGCAGTCGCATGTCCATTGGAGTATCTACTATGGGTTGACCCATTAGACTTCGACGATGCTGTTGACGATCTTCTTATATGATTGGAGTTTTCCTTTGATGGGACGCGTGGCCTGTCACGCATTTCTTGCCTAAAATCCTTGAATACCCTCTCTAAGCCAGGCTGCATTTGTCGTGCGATCATGGGAAAGGTGTTGAGAAGCTCATTGAACGTTTTGACCTCCTTTTTGTCAGTATTGGAAGAAGGCCCAGATATGTTTTCCACTTTCGCAGCTTCATCAGCAGATTCGCCCGAGGACTTGATGCCATTGAGAATGGTTGGTAGTACAGCAGGAGTGATCTTTATCTGCTCGTAGGAGCCTACAAGGGGCCTTGAAACATAGTAGATTAGCCATTGTTGTGCATCCAAGTTGTCAGGATAGTAGAGCTGATCGGTAAGCAGTTGCGCCTGGTTGAGATGCCGAAACCCTGATCAAGATCTTAGAAGCAGCTCCTAGCCATCATCGATCGCAACTGACTTGCCTTTGTTACTATAAACGAAGGACTCTTTGACCACAATGGTCTTCCCATTCACCGTATTGAATTGCTTTGCCTTACCCTTATGATCTCGGACATTGCCGTTTGCAGGATCGGGCGTTCCAGAAATCCGCAGGACATGGCTAGCCAGGAAATCCTCCGACAATGCTAAGTCTGTGTATGTGGAGCCGGTCTCGCGGTCTTTTCCTGTAAGGAGGCATTCGGTCGTTGGGACAAGGAGGATCTGTGACAAAGTTAGGCCGGAGAACTCCGGTTCGATGCAGTTGTGCGGCCAGATATGTCGAGAGTAAGTGTCTGCTTACATGATTGTTGATTGGATTGCATTGAGCAGGTAAAGTGCTCTTGAAGAAGGCCCGTAGGAATGGGTTGAGGGAGTGCATTCATTCGGCATGTGGGCGACGTGGATATCAGGCGGATGATGGGAAAGACTGCGTTTGTCGGGCGCTGCAGGAAGCCAGCTGCATGGGAAGCTTCAAGCAGCATATGATGAGAGGCTGTTGAGGACGGACGGTATCCTGAGAATGCGGTGCCGAGGTAGAGAGTTCGTAGCACAGCTGCAGTCTCATTGGCGACGTTCAGTAGCAGGCATGGTAAGTGAGAGACGCGAAGGCTCAGGCTCGTAGGATACTGATAGAGGATGACAATCAACTCAGATGGGCAAGCTTTGGGTTGATAGGTAGGAATCAAGGTCAGTAACACTGTAGACTAGAACTACGGTCGACCGTAGGTGCTCATAGCGCAATGAGGATATCTCCCCTCCTCCCCACCTCCCCACCTCCCATAAGGACCAAGATGGTCAGAAGGTGATGTATTTGTGATAGTAGATGCATCATAGGTCGATCCTCGAACCTTGAGAAGTATTTGTTAAGATTTACAAAGAAGTAATACTGTTGAGAGTGGCGACCGAAATCCTGCGTTCGTGGAACGCTCTGCTACCCCTTTTCCTACATCCAGTCATGCCACAAGGTATTGTACAATTAGACGACGGCTTTTGATGCACGCTAAATTGCAAGACGAATCCTTCCAAATAAAATTGTTGCCCCGGCAATCAAATGTAATCCCTCGCGCTCTTTTGAAGCTCGATCAGACGCCAGCCCCGGGTTTCTTGGTTATTGACATCCTCCGCAATCCGAGTGACTCCAATAGCATAAGTGACAAGCTGGACCTTGTCCTCCATACCAGCGGCGAGGTCATTCGTCTTGGCGTTCCTATAAACATGAACCTCTTGCGTCCGACAGGTGATGATGAAAACGGGTATATCGTTCTCCAATATTCGAGCTGACAGAATATCTACATGCCGTATGTCCAAGATGCGTCCGTCAGACTTCAAGCCTGCGGTTTTGTACTGCTGGGCCAACGCAGCGTAGACTTGATACTGGGCAGCCGAGAGCCAGAGCTTCAAGGTTTGGGTGTCCCCTTTCACGTAGGCATCCAGGACCTCTGGCAGGATGTACTCTCTCATCTCGCGGAGGAAAGGCTCAACTTGAAATGCGGGATCCATCTCCCGGAACTTTTTGATAACCATGGCCGTTTCATTCTCGGCAAAGAAACCAGCGATCCTATCGGTGACACTTCGAGCGGTCGAGATGAGGGGATTTTCGGATTCCTTATAGCTGGACTGAAGGGAGAAGATTGACTGCATCAGCTTGTTTGAATCCTTGAAATTCCGCCACGACTCTGAGAATGCGGAGTCTTTATGAAGCGTGACTTTCGTTCCTGCACTGAGACGACGTTAGCCGAGCTTACTCTATGGTGCTTCAGAGACCTACTTTGGATCTTCCTCCATCCTTTCAACGCGCCTTCCGGTCGGACCAGCTTCATTGAGTTCCCTTAATTCCCGTTTCTTTCGCCGTTCTTCTTTATCCACCCAGCCACCATATCTAGAACTGCTCCCGTCATCGATGACATCTTTGACGCTCTTGAAAGCCTTGGTTTCGCGTACAGGCTTTGTCACCTTGTCGATGCCTGAGGCTGTAGCATTGACACCAGTGCGCACCCCTTTGACGACTGAAGTATCCCATGTCCAAGCAGCTCCTTGACCTAGAACCTTCCCGGTGCCTTTGATGGCAGATGCGGTGCTAGAGGTAGCGGCACCTGATGCTTTCGAATATGCTGCTCGTGCACGCTTCACCGATTCATTCTCGGTAAACTGATTCTTGGAGGCAGCCAGCTGCTTTGTGGACTCGTTCCACTCTTTCGACGCCTGAAATTCAGATCTCAGGGTCTCGGTAAAGACCTGCCATGGCGACTTATTACCATGTGGGGGCGGAGGGGGCGGCTCTTCATTGCTCTTCTGCTCATTTCTATCCTTTTCGGAGTCCTTGTCGTTACGCTGATCATCGCTCTTCTCCTTTTGTTTCTCATGTTTGCTCCTATTAGCCTCACTTTCTCCCTTGGCTTCCTGGTATGCTCTCTCTGCTGGATCTTCTTCTTTCGGAGAGGTTCTTTCAGAATTGTTGTCTGGTGTCTTCTTTGGAGACTCTTCTGTTTTGTTGTCTAACTTCAAGTCTCGAAAGCTGATTGCATTCACTCTGGATGTGGTAGAAAAAGCACTTCTAGACAGCTGGTCGAGTGTGTGTTGGTATTGGGGTAAGAGTAGTATTCGTGATGGCTGTAGGAGAGGGGATGATCTGGGACTGTTATGGAGCTCTCGATGTATCCGCCTATAGGATGCTGTTCTCCCAGCTGGTAGAAATGCGGAGGAAGTGAAACATCGGACTGTGAGACCGCGGACGTTTTGCGGTAGGCGCGGCAGCGATCTCATGCTCTGGGATCTTCAAATATGCAAGCAAGACCGAGCGCTTCGATACCCTGACTTGTGAACGGCGCGAGAGCGCAACCTGGTGGAAAGAATCAAAGTGCAGGTTGGGAGGCGCAAAGATTGGATGCTCGAGCCATGAACGGCGGACGTATTTTAGTGCCAAGCTATTCTACGGTCAACTGCATCTATCTTCGCGCCGAGCGATTGGAAGTTTCCATAGAATCCACCTCGAGGTATACCACTATTTATGTCCATGCGATGAAGCGCTCAATCCCCCACATTCCTTTGCTGAGCTCAGTATGTCTTCCTTGTCGGCAACGGCTTGCACAGGCTCCAGCCCTACCTACTCTGCGATCCATCACTGCAAGCTCCGGCAAGCTCGCCGAAGACAACTCCTCTAGCGACTACACCATGCCATCTTTGTCAAATAAACAATCTCCAAGCTTATCGTACAAGCCTCCCCCAAAACCACATCGTCTCTGCATCTACGCGACGAGACACAACTGCCACATAACGCTTACACGTGGAAACCGTGACCCTTTGATCTCCCTTTCCTCTGGCAACATTGGCTTCAAGAAAGCACAACGGGGGACATACGATGCTGCATATCAGTTAGGCACTTTTGTGATGGGAAGGATACACAACCAGGGGCTATTGAACCCGGAATATCCGGGAAAGGGTGGACCCATCAAGGAGCTAGAAGTTGTACTAAGGGACTTTGGGCCAGGGAGGGAAGCCGTGACGAAAATACTGCTAGGAGCGGAGGGAAAGACGCTGAGGAGTAAAATATCGAAGGTGATGGATAGTACGAGGTTGAAGTTTGGGGGAACAAGGAGTCCAAAGCCGAGAAGATTGGGGTAGAGCAGTAGAAGAGCTATGATGAAGCACCGTGAAACGCGAGACTAGGGGAGAGCACATTTGTGGAGTGTGTACAAATGAGGTGTACATTCAGCTGTTGCTACAATACGATACCCAAATGGTCAAAGTCTTGGCTGCACCCAAAAAGTGCCTTTAACACCATCGCTAAATCGAATACCCAAAATCACACACCTCACCGCCTCTTTGGCAATGGAGCCCTTTCACTCGCAGGTAGGTCCCTCCCAGCGGTATCTCTTACAGCACTCTTCCCCTTCCCACTACCACCCTTCCGGTCTCGATCGCTATCCCATCCTTCGTCATCACTAGTCGCCACGCTATCACGAAAACTAGAACCCCGATGATACTCCTGTCGCAGCATTGAAGTCCTCTCGTCCTCCTCATCCTCTTCTAGTAGTTCTCCATCCGCCGTGTCATGGTCTGGCGGTGCGATCCAATCTCTGGGCACCACGCACGGAAGCGCAACGCCTATTGATGCAGCCCTGTTCAGCCAGCTTGGCGCTGGTCTTCCAATGAGCTTCTCGCACAGATGGCTGGTGAAGTGGTTGCAATTTTGGGAGAGAAGATTGTAGGAAGGGCCCAGGAACTCCGCTGAGACCTCTTTTATGATGCGCTCGATGTCGTGTTCTGGACGGAATGTAAAACCTTGCAGCAGTTCACAGCGGAACGTCCCACCTGGTGGTTCTGTGAGCGGCTTCGTCCAGTATACGCCGGACGTTCCGGGCCGATCATGTCCTCCAAAGGCGTATTCTCTGTTCAAGCTTTGTATGACAACGCCAGTGTGCAGGAGGGAACTTCCGAAGAACCATAGGGTAGAAGCAAGTTTGCCCGGCTATTGCACATCACTGTTAACTGGTCTATCTTCGCAGTGGCTGGGGTGATTTACGGGAAGTAGATCGTAGACATTAATGATAATCTCAGTTCTCCGGACATTGGATGAAGTGCGCCTATTGGCTTTGGGCCTACCAGCCTGTGGTGGTATCGAACGATCCTTTTTTTGCGCCATAACATATTATCAGAGGTAGAGGTAGAGAGACGAGATGGCGCCGTTGGGCCTAATGTGACATCGCATAGTTGCAATCTCAAAGATCGGTTTTAGATGCTCACTTTGTGGACATTGGAGGCTCAAATCAGATCCCAGGCGGTTCACGCGTCTCTGATAGCGCTTGGCTCTAAACATCCTGGGCGTCTGAAGCGCCTACTATTAGATCTCATCCACTGACCCACACAAGGAGCCTTCCTTTCGACACAAAACATCTAAGCTCCATAGGACCACACCACTGCCCATTGACGGCAGGGGGCATAGCTCGCACTTATCACATCTCTACCTCGAGGATAGCTATCCAAGGATTTCCCCTATTCACTTCATCGGCTGGCCAGTTCCAGCACTCTGCAGCAGGGTCTGCTTTCGCGCTTCTATTCAAGGCTACTGCACGATTCATTTGCCTCCTTTCCCCCTTTTCGCGACAAGCCATAGCCTCACGTAGCTTTGTCGCCTCATCCTCCCGACTCCGTCGCAGAATGGCTCCAAAGAAGAAGGAAGAGGAGAAGAAGGTGCTCCTAGGGCGCCCCGGCAATAGCTTGAAGAGTGGCATCGTACGTTGGTGTCAACCTTCCAGTCTTCGATGGCCCAAGGAAATGAACCGCTGACGATCTCCCTAGGTTGGCCTTGCTAATGTTGGCAAATCCACTTTGTTCCAAGCAATCACCAAATGCTCGTTGGGAAACCCAGCCGTGAGTCATCGGCCAGGCTCAGTCTACCACGTTATCTCGCTCACATCGCTGTCGACAGAATTTCCCATATGCCACAATAGAACCAGAAGAAGCTCGCGTCATCGTACCCGATGCACGGTACGATTGGCTGTGCGAGCAGTATAAGCCAAAGTCGCGGGTACCGGCCAATCTTACAGTGTACGATATTGCAGGTTTGACAAGAGGTGCCTCAACTGGCGCGGGTCTTGGGAACGCTTTCCTCTCCCATATTCGAGCTGTGGATGCAATATTTCAGGTGGTTCGATCCTTTGACGACGCAGAGATCATACATGTCGAGGGAGACGTGGATCCCGTCAGAGATCTGACTATCATCAGTGAAGAGCTTCGCATCAAGGACATTGAATTCACCGAGAAAGCATTGGAAAACATCAAGAAGCAGACTCGTCGTGGTGGGCAAAGTCTGGAAATGAAGAAGCTCAAAGAGGAGGAGGCTACGATTGAGAAGATTCTAGCTTGGTTAAAAGATGGCAAGGACGTGAGGAAAGAAAATTGGACCCCTAAGGAAGTAAGCATTGCTCCATATGCTGCAATTAACCCTTTGTATGATGAACAAGAGCTATAACGCTCGACATAATCCCAGCTCGTTGAGCGGCTCAATATATAACGTAGAGCTCGCGTTGAGATGAAAGCCAACTCTGACACAAACACCCCACATCCAAAGTTGCATCACCAGACATCAACCATGTATTGCGCTAATGGGGACATTCTGTTAGGTCGAAGTCATAAATCCGCTATTCCTACTTTCAGCAAAACCAGTAGTTTACCTGGTCAATCTTAGTGAGAAAGACTATATTCGACAAAAAAACAAGCATCTCCCTAAGATTGCAGAATGGGTGAAAGAGCATGCAGCAGGCGATCCTATACTGCCTCTATCTGTCTCTTTCGAGGAGCGGCTTACAAGATTCGAGAGCGATGAAGAGGTGGCGGAGGAATGCAAAAAGCTGGGAACTAAATCGGCTTTGCCGAAAATCATCACCACGATGAGGCAAATGCTCAACCTCGGAAGCTTCTTCACCACTGGAGAAGATGAAGTGAGACAATGGACGATACGAAATGGAACAAAAGCGCCACAGGCTGCAGGCGTGATTCACGGCGGTATGCTCTTCTCCTCAACACTTCAGCATTTAGATCCGGAGGTCATTAACTAATGCTGTGCAGACTTCGAGAAGACATTCATCCAGTGCATAGTGTACAACTACGATGTCATGAGGGAAAACGGAGATGAAGCAAAAACCAAAGCAGCTGGGAAAGTCATGACGAAAGGGAAGGACTACGTGGTTATGGTTGGTTTCCAAGGAATTGGAGTTGAGCATGGCTAACCTGAACATAGGACGGCGACATCATACTCATCAAGGCTGGTGCAGCAAAATCGTAAATTATCGGTTTCTCGGAGAGTTGACTGAGGCGTCTCCGTAGCCAGGAGGAGCGGGGCATGGGTGGGCCTATGGCCAGTGATATATTCAAGCATGTATACTACCATTGATCGGATACTGAGGCTTGGCCTAGCAGATTCGAATGGATAACCTTGACGAAAGTCAGCCGGATGGCAGTCTCAATAACGATTCCAGTCTCATGATATCCACCATCTAATTAGCGACCAACGGTAGATAATAGCGATACTGCAAAGGTGCTGTTCAAGCAATATATCAGCATCTAGAAGCCAGTCATTCTCGATTTGCTACAGACATCGTTCCTCTGTTAAAGAAGGAAGCGGTCAAATCGCATACGACGTACTGCCAACCATGCTTACCTCTCTTGCCTCACATTTAGTCCGATAACACCATAACCCCTACATTCACCTCTATTGCAACCCAAAACTCCTCTCGGAAAACCCATCGTGTCTATACTCCATCGCTACCACCAAAATCCAAGGACTAGAGCTAGATCGTTACCAATCATACTCTCGCGGGTATCAAATGAAGTAATAACAAGTCCCTTAGTCGCTGAACTACAAATTCAAGGCGAGTAAAGTCGGGTGTAGCAAGGACTTGGCTTATTGCACACGTCATCCACTTATTCACGACGAGCTTGTACTTCCTTTATCGAGGCACTTACTTGTTGGCATAGTAGTTTATCCAGCGCTGATTTCATTCAATGACTTGATGGGTATCGACCAGTCAAGAAATTATACCATTGCATAGCTGACACTATAAGAAAATCATTGCGGTGTTCTCGAAAGAACACCAAACCCTACCACGTATCCTTTGAATTACTCCACGATTCTGAGTGTGTTGTCATTCTCACCTGTCACGATAGATTTCACGGCGGAATGAACTATTACACGCCGCTAGTCGCCGCCGGGCTAGGTAGTGCTCAATCGCATTGATGGCATTGCATTCGTTGTCCCAAGCCAGGATCGGACTCAAGGCTCATCGTAGCAGAGGTGCAAGAACGACCAATATCGCTCACTTCTTCACCATTGAGCGACCAGACTATAACCCAACGATCTCCCACAAACATGCCAAAACCAGTCCTGATGGTCTTCTGCCGAAAGAGATGTCGGGCTTGACCCGACCGCCGCTCTAATCCATCGAAACGGCAAAACCGCCGCCTGGGACACTACCGCCGTTTAAGTTACCTTGAAAGGTAGAACAAAACTGAAATCATCCTCGCCGACGTCGCTGCGGACATTTACACTAAGATTTAGATCCTATCGATCCTTAGCGATAGCTTCACTGTGTCTACCAGAACGGAAGCCAGTAGTTGCATTTCTATCAAGACGGCTGTGGAAGCTGATTAGCGTGGGGAGGGCGGCAGCGGATATCTATAAGGGGTGATTGCGATTACGATGACTTTGACCAGGGATTAGAGGAATGTGCTGGGAAGGGCGCGGAAGTTTACCGGGGTCAGATATGTGTTTGCTGACGGCTGGGTGTAAGGCTTGGGGCCATAAGGCTCAGGCTCGGTGCTTCATGGTATCTTGGCGTCTGCTGGGGCTGGGCGTGGACATCAAGGCAGTGGTTATACTGTTTTCCTACCTAATGAGCGTTAGAAGTGCCGGAGGGGGGAATATAAAATAGGGGATCTAGGCCTGTTGCAACTTGGTACATGACGGCCTCGTAAAACTTCATGCCTCTCCTTAGTCAATTGCAACAGAAACCATCGTTTTAAATTGATCGAGAGGCCGTGTGTAGTATTTCCGCTCTTTCGGAATCTAGCAACGATGCATTGCGCTGGTGTTCAATGACGAGGTCGTCGGTGCAGGACTTATTTCATCCTTTATTACTAGGTCATCTTCAAAGGAAACGACGCAAACCCTTAGACCGTAGATATACCACATCATGAAGTCATCGAGTTATTTGTGCCATTGCTATACTCAGCTCTGCAAATGACAGCGACTGAAAGAGACACCATATTGAGAATACGCTCAGATAGATTGACACCTCATCGTCTGACTGCAGGTTCAAGCATGCCGTGTACATTAGTGATGTTGTGTAGAGAGGGGAGTAATATCGTATGTTAACTGTGCAATGACCCGAAAGAGTCCACATGGACTGGGCTCCACGGCTACATATAAGCTTTCATTATCAATCCGTAATAAGGACCACTGATGGCGAGGATCGATCATACATATATATTGTATGTGGGTCTTGAGGATATGTTACCCGTTAAGGTGGCCTTACGATGACCAGCATGTTCTTAGTTTAATGCAGGGAGCGAATCCTTCTCTTGAGCTTGCGGGGGTTTCGTGCTGTAATCCTATTCAAAGATCAATGCACGGATTCTGCCATATTCTGAGTTAGGCTCTGGATTTGATCCTCCCGGACGGGAAGAAGGTAGTGCTACATCGTGGAGAAAAGACTGGACTGTCTACCTACCTAGAATATATCGCAGAACCGTTGATATATTCATGACATTTGAAAGGATCAGCCCCATTCCGGCTGTTTGATTGGATGCTCTATACCCGCGCGGGCGCTAGGGCGCTAGAGTACGAGCGGACGGACTTCCGGTTGAGACGATATGGCAACATCTTGTATGGACATGCCATACTACTAAGTTTGATGAGAGAATCGCATTGGTGGAGAGAACGAAGAAGAAAGAACAAAGCGGGAGCAGTCGGGAATCACAATGTTGGACTCACAATTTAGATATGGTGATGGGGGACTTGAAGGACTTGTGCCGTGCTCAGTCTCGAATCTTCATAGGCTGCCAGGCTGCACTTTCCTATCGTGACGTCTTTCTGATATTGTGATTTTCGACTCATCCTCCGGTGTTGTTGTGGACTTACCCTTCAACAAGTGCGTTAAGCGAGCGGACGACAACATAATGTCGGACGAAGGCGCATGAAAGAAAGTTTAGGCAGCCATGATTGACAGATACAGTTTCGTCCGACAGCTGTGACACTCCAGATTTGACGACGGTTCCTGCGTCTCCATCAAGCCGCAAAGCGTTAACCAGGTGCGCCTTGACTCCGATGCGGAGTGCGCGATTGTCCATAGTCCGCCCCTTTTGGGGATCCTCACAGGCCAGTCGCCGACGTGAGCTGTGACCTGGCCAATCATATACTGGAATAGTGCACATATGCCACATGAAAGGTAAGATGAGGATTCGTCTGCTTAGAAAGCCAGGAGAAGGTTTACAAATCCTGCCGCCATGGCGTCGGGAATTGTCGGAGGATTTTCACTCGCGTGGGTTTGTTTACCATTTGGCCTGTTCGATCAATCCTAATATACAAACACTCGTGGTTCCCTTGATCTCATCCTTTTCGACCGTGCGTCTTTTCAGTCTTTCACTTGATTGCGATCACAGGTATATCAGCACATCACTCGCTCTACTTCTTACATTTTTCAATATCTTGCATCGATCGGGTCTCCGGAAATGGTCACCCACGATCATGACTTGAAGTCTGATGAGCAATCGACGCTGGCGGTACCTTCTGTTCTTGGTGACAACACAAAGCCCGGTCTCGATACTCGACTGCCATCTTCCTCAGGCAACTCTGACCATGACGATGCCTTCGCGGAGAAAGGCGTGGCTGTTTCGGAGCCCGAAGTCTCACCGCGGAGAGTCCATGGCATCAAATGGGCATTCGTAGTGTCTTCCGTCCTTGCGTCGACCTTTCTCTTCGCATTGGACAACACAATCGTTGCAGATGTGCAGCCTGCTATCGTAGAGAGGTTTGGTGAAGTTAACAAGCTTCCATGGCTATCAGTTGCGTTCTTGGTGGCAGCGGCAGGGACGAACCTGGTCTGGTGAGTATCTGGTGTACATGATATAGAAACTGAGAATCATGTTGACAACACATCCAGGGGGAAAATGTATGCTCAATTTGATGCCAAGATCCTCTATCTCATCAACGTCTTCCTCTTCGAGGTGGGATCAGCCATCTGCGGTGCAGCCAACACGATGAATGTACTCATCTTCGGCCGAGCGCTGTGTGGACTTGGAGGTGTGGGTATGTATTGTGGTGTCATGACCCTGCTGTCAGTCACAACGACAGAGCATGAGAGGCCGATGTACATTGGCCTTACTGGTATCACGTGGGGTCTCGGGACTGTAAGATGGATCACATTAGTGGGGAAGCGACTCAGCTAATAGTGCATCAGGTACTCGGACCCATTGTCGGCGGTGCATTCACAGACTCCAGTGCTGGATGGAGATGGGCATTCTATATCAATCTATGCATCGGAGCTGTCGGCGCTCCTGCATGGTTTTTCTATCTGCCTGGCTATGATCCGCGCCCGGGAGTGACGATAAGAAAACGCTTCGCCGAAATTGATTATACTGGTGCTATCCTGGTTTGTGGCGCCTTCGTATCAGGTGTGATGGCGATCAACTTTGGGGGTATCGTCTATGCGTGGAACAGCGGACGCATCATTGGTCTCTTCGTCGCATCAGGTGTTCTTTTCATCCTATTCGGACTTCAACAGACTTTCACCATCCTCACCACCGAAGACCGTCGCATTTTCCCTCTTCAATTCTTGAGGTCACGAACCATGCTTTTACTGTTTGGCTCCACCGCCTGCGCAAGCACCGCGACATTCATCCCGATCTACTTCATCCCGCTCTTCTTCCAGTTCGTACGCAACTCGTCCGCCCTTGCAGCTGGAGTACATCTTTTGCCTTATATATGTGTCATGGTCTTCACATGTATCGCCAACGGCGCCATCATGGCCGCCACAGGCTACTACTCGCCTTGGTTCCTCTTCGGTGGCATCTTCACTCTCATCGGTGAAGCTCTCCTCTACACCATCAAGGTCTCCACCTCCACTTCCAGCGTCTACGGCTACACCGTCCTCGCCGGCATCGGCGCCGGCGCTTTCGTCCAAGCTTCCTTCTCGGTAGCGCAAGCGAAGGTTGGCGCGGAGCAGATCCCAATCGCTATCGGCTTCATCACTTGTGCGCAAGTCGGAGGCGCCACCATCTCTCTGGCGATCGCCAACACCGTCTTCTTGAATCAGGCTACAAAGTCCATTGGCGCCCTTCTGCCTGCCGTGCCCCTCGTAGATATCCAAGCTGCGATTGCAGGCGCGGGCTCAAAGTTGATCAAGAGTCTGGATAAGCAGAAGCAAGCCGATGTCCTGCATGCCATCGTCGACAGCATGAGCCGTGTATGGATTCTAGGTATGACGGCCGGTGCGCTTGTGATTGTGCTTTCCGTGCTCATGAGGAGGGAGAAGCTATTTATGAAGGGTGCCGGTGCAGCTTAGACAGTAATCTTACGTTTGTGACAGTAAGACGCGAGACCTGAATGGACTTTGCTAGACTCTGTAGATGATTAGGAGTACATACCCACCTCACATAGCATCAAAGTCGGTCACGTCTATGGCTTTCCCTTCGGCTTTCCCTTCCAATGCAGCTGTTCAATTTGTGACGCTCGTGGCTGCCAGTCCAATAAACAACGAGTATGGAACGCCACACTCAAGATGCATGGTAAAAAACACAACGCCATCACGTGCCGACATGCCAAAGAGATCCCCGCGAACTAAGTATCCTACTCCCATGACTTGTCCCCATATAACGCTATCCCCACTTCCATGGATCCCCCCTCGGCGCACATGTTTCCACCCATCCCCCTCCACATCAAAATCCTAAACAGCCATTCCGCATCTCCTCCGCATCTCCTCCACATCCCATCCCCTCCCCTTCCCTCCCCTCCCAATCCCTCCCTTCCCCATAGGACCCTTCATCTACCTAGATCAAGTACAGCCCATCCCCTTCCCATAAATGACTCCCTACTTCCCTACCTCCCTACCAGCCTAGCTGAGCCTAATCTAGCCGTGAAAGTAGGTAAAGCTTTGTGATGTGATGTGATGTGATGTGATGTGATGGGATGTGATGGGATGTGAGATGCAAAGCCGCTGAGATGGAAAAGATTGGGAAGGTTGGAGTTTCGTCTGTGGATTGTGAATTGTGAGATTGGATTGGGGAATTGGGGAGTAGGGAATTGGGAAATTGGGGGATTAGAGAGAAGGGGAGGGGGGGGGGAGAGGGACAGGGGATTGGGGAGTTGGAGAGTTGGGGAGTAGGGTTATTGGGGTTATGGGGAAGGGGTAGGTATGATGGTTGGACGATGGAAGGTGGTGGTATGAGTTGAGGCGATGGGGAAATGATATGAGGAGATTATATAAGAACATGACGGTGGGATGATACGAGGAGAAGTGGAGATACGGAGACGAGATCGTATGAATTGAAGATGAGAAGTATCCCGTATCCTGGCAAGACATCCGTTTCAGGGGTTATTACCAAGGTACAGGCGGGACGGAGGCCAAAGTTGCCGGGACATGGGTTCAGATGAGGGGATTGATGGGGAGATGTGTGAGGAGATGATGTGAGTAGAGTGATGCGGGTGTCTAGATGGATGTGCCTGAATATATTATGTGTTATAAGTTATGTGTTGTGAATATGGTATATTCGAGTGATAGGAGGAGGAAATGGTATGAGGCGATGAGGAGATGATATATAGCGATGAGAAGATGATCTGATACGAGGAGATCATATATAATATAGTATTGAAAAATAATATGAGGTGATATAGTATAGGGAAATGATGTGATATAAGAGGAGATGAGGAGTTGTTATAGATAGATAGATGAATATGGTTGGGTACGTTATAGGTATAATATACTCAAGGGTTAGGAGGTGGAAATGGTATGAGGCGATGAGGTTACGGTTTCCGGCATGATATGTTACGAGGATTGCTATCGTCTATAGTATAGTATGCATACGGACGGTATGGAGGATTTGGAATTATATAGTGTGGAGAGATGGATAGAGATGGGTGATGGGGGTATCCCTTCGTTCGGCAGGAAGTCATACCCTCGGGAGCTAACATATTGAGGTTGAACTTCTAGGCAAAGTAGCACTTACACAGTACCTTACAGGCTCAAATGATGTGAGCGTTGAACCTTAAAAAATTAGCTCCCAAGGGTATGACTTCCTGCCGAACGATGGAATAAATTGGATATAGATTGGTATGGATAAAATATGTTGTGTGTTGTAGCTCTGATTATTTCGAGGGATGTGATAAAAGGAGGGAATATGCGGTAAAACTGAGGATCATTGCTACCTTTCCAGAAAACAAAAACGGAAACTATCTCTTTTCTTACACGATCCCAAGGTATTCCATGCCCCCAAAATCTGCAACACAGTCTTTTGACCAAGGTAAGCGATCAAGGCACCCTTCCAATCCTCTCCATCCGCCCTTCCACCCCAACGAAACCCACCAAACACCCCTCAAGTCGACGCGCTATTAATAACTTCCACCCGCATCCCCTGATCGATGAAGAACGTCCCCCCCGCACGCACCGGCGTCCCCTTGTTGTTGCACTCGTGCTGGATCTCCATGGCGTCTTTGGCGATGTCCTCGCAGGGTCGGCCGCCTGTGAGTTCGTCTTCGACGCCGCCGCAGATGGTGATGGCGGCGCTGTTGTGGGAGACGAGGGTTGTGCAGTCTGTGAGAGGGAGGTGTTAGCGGTGTCGGGAAGGAAGGGGGGGATCGGGTAGTGGGTTTCCTCCGGAATTTCTTTCGGTGGAAGGGGAGAGAGGGAGGGAGGGGACCTACCGGAGTTGCCGGGGTTGATCTGCGGGCAGAGACCGCCTTGGCCTCGGAGTTGGTTGATAACGTCGGTGACCTCTTTGGTTTCCGGGGAGCCGTTGGAGGTTTGGCAGATGGTTCCGCTTTGACGGGTTTCGAGAATTGGAGAGCCGAGGATCATGGGGATGGAGGCGATGAGGGTCAGGAAGGTGGTGGTGGTGAAATACATCTGGGGTGGTTGTTAGTTGGGTTTTGTGGATGTGTGTTAGGAGCTTTGAGCTCGGGGGAGACGTACGGTTAATTGGGTGATGTTTGAGTGGTGGTGATGGTTGAAGAGGTGGTGTTGGTAAGGTGGAGTGGGGGAAATACTGGCTGGTCTTTGACTTTGGATGTTTTTGTAACTTTGTGCTGAGGTTGTGTTGTGATGGTTCTGTTTGAGCGAGGGAAACTGCTCTCTTATGTATGTTTTCGGTTACACCGGCGAGACAGACTCTATACCCTTCGCTACATTTGATGTCATAGTCCAACCATAAACCCCTAGGTCTCCCATCGACATATCCCCGTCGTAAACGCCCCCAACATATGGCCGTTATTCACAGGCGTCAAACAATTGTAATGGAGTAATGGATAATCTCCTCCACAGCCCCAGAAACCAACATGCTACCCTCGTAATAGCGAGAGCTGTAGAAGTTAGCTTTCGTCTTCGCTTCTCGCTCGCCGGCGACGAATGTGATCGTAGGTAGCGGTAGACAAGGGCGAAGGTCAAACAGCGAGGTCGCCGAGTCCGTGGCGAAGTCTTCGCTTTCGTTGTGAAACGGTCTAGTTGGGATAGTCATGCACTGTAAATCTTGGTAGATGAGGTGATTGACATCTTCAAGATCAGCGAAGGCAGTGTTGGACTATGCGTCTGGTGGGGAAAGTGGTCGTGTGCCCGACAGAGTTACGTAAGTACCTCGCCGTGGCACAGCGTTGAACACTCGATTACATTGCGGAGGCGTATATTGGGGCCAAGCGAAGATGCTCGTCATTAATGGCGAGGTTGCGCATAGATGTTGGAAGGAGCAGCAATCATTAGCAAGACATGCAGAAGGATTCGTGCTTAACAATAGTGAAACAGAGTTATAAATTAAGTTTTCTCAAGGTTGTTTTTTAGCTCTTGTACTGCCCGAGCGCCACATCGGGCTGAGCCGCAGCTTCTAGTCTGATTTGCGCCGCAAATGCCAAGTACCAAGTGCCAAGACTCCATCATGAAAATTACTAAGCAGATTTTGCGATCTTCATCTCTACTTTAGCCTGACGACCACTCAAAGGCGCGTGATGTTGTCGAACTGATGGATGCTTCGCTTGAACCGTCTTTGAACGCTTGAGAGTAGCTAGGTATATGGGCATATTGTGTACATGACGCCTACGCTTAGGACATCGTACCCGTACAACAGACACCAGTCGATCGAATCCAAAGAACAAAACCCAGACACTTCTGATTGCAATCCATGACACCATCCTTGCTATCTAGCCCTCAATCCTTTTTATCTCCGAAGCTGCTTTCGATGCAATATCCTTGACACCATCGGTCAATCCCTGAATATTGGCAATCTCACCAAATCGCTTCTTCCACAAAGCCCACCGATCTAAGCTGTAGCCACGGCCTTGATCGTCTTTGCGGTAAAGGTTTGCCTTGCAGAGCTCATAGATCTTCTCTCCGGCAAGAAGGATCCACGTAGCGGCTGGTGGCACATTGGTTGGCGCGCGTCGCTGCTCCTCGGGCGTCTGGTATGGCTCCTCGACGCCGTGCATTAAGCCGACTTCGGCATGGAAGGCCATACCTATCTGCTGCGTGCCGTGAGCCAGGTACAGGGCGCCAAATTTGGTGACGCTCATCAGCGCCGCCCGCTGAGCGTCGGTCCAGTCGCCTTCGTCTGGCATCTCCGATGTCTCAGGCTCGATGTCTATCGAGCATAAGTATGGCAATTGACGACTTTTGATTTATCAGGACTTACCCATCGCATACTCCCTGAATATCATTGTAAGCGAGGGAAGGTCCCTCCAATAGACTTTGCTGTACGCCATTTCTCCGCCGGTGATTGGCTTGCCATCTTTGTCGAGAACATCAGGAAGCTTCGAGATAGCATTGAGAAGGTCTACCAGACGCATATCGATCTCTTTGTCGCTACCCAAGGCTTTGACGGCTTCACAAATCAGAGTCCAGAGCTGGGCGACTGGGGAGATCTTGAAGCCACGCTGCAGTAGTGGATCGTATATTGAGGCGATCCTGCTGGCGGCCCTGTCTGAGTCTTCCTTGCCTTCGAACACATGCCGCAAGGTCTCAATGGCACCTTGCTCTTCGACGCCCTGGTAGCTCCGACGAGCTTCATCTGCCCATGCGTCGATGACCATATTGTTCGCGTATAATGTGCTATCGCTGGTCGATATGGGGGCGATGAAGGTGGAAACTTGAGGCAAGAGTAGAGTTGATGTTAGGCTTGGGAATATTGGCGGAAGAAATGTTGATAGATTGGGAACGGACACATTCTGAATGACATTCGCTGGGACATAGTTTGGCACAGCCATCAGCCGCAACTTGCCAGGATATGATGGTGTTGTGACTGAAATTGATTTGCAACAAAGGTAATGGCGATGAGTATGTGGCAAAGCCTGGAAGTTTCCGTGTGCAAATTGCACATGTTGGAAGGTAAGGTAAGTGGCCGCCCACCTGGCTTTGACCTCCACCTGGGGCTGTACAGATGCGCACGCGAGGTAAAGTATTGCATGCGGTATTGCGGTATTGCGGTATTGGCGCGCTTTAAGGTTCACCCTACATGGTGCTAACGATTCCCGGAATACCTTAACTCCTTAAGGTAAGCCAGGATGAAGTTTAATACCCCTGGATTAGCGTGTTTCATCGTTAGTAGTACAGCGGCTCTTTCTGCCGAGATTTAACCGAAATATAGACCTCAACGTCCGAATCAATACACACTTCCTGCTAATGTAATACTCCAACTATCATGGGCTTGCAATGTTGGTTTTCATTGGTGGGAAGAAGGCGGCGCAGACGGTGATACAGAAGTACAAGCATGCGTAGGTTGATTCGTCCTGCTAGGTTTCCGACCTATCGTGTTGGAACCACGACAGCTCGACGAATATGGATAAGCCTCAGCCTGACAATCGTCTACTCCTCAATCTCATGACCCAACGCGAACTACGGCACGACGACGGGGATCAAAGGGTCCCTCCGCAAGGCGACGGACTTCCTACCGGCCTTCTTTGCCGCGTTGCTGTGTTGTACTGGGTTTTCTTCAATATGGAACGGAATCATCCGAAGAAAAATTCCAACAAGTTCTTCGCCCCGTGGCTGAGTAGAACACGGTACCAAGAGCCTTGCTGAACCTACACGGACATGGTAGCGTACGGCGGGGACCTTGCAGATGATGATCTCCTATATGTTAGCAGATGTTGGTGCACAGTAAACACATCTCGGTGTATCATCCAATGACGGCACAGACGACTGATTAGGAGGACTGCCGAAAGCCAACAATCCCGAGGTACAAGTCCATATTGCAGGTTCACATATATAAAGCAAGGCTCTTCGTCAATATCAATACACAATCAAAACAGCAGAAGATCTCTGGGCAGCTCGCAACACATCCAACCGCCATCTCAACCAATTACAACTCTCGAACTCCTTCGATCATTCTAGATCATTGAACGACCAAGCCTTTCCAGTCCTCATCATGCAACTCACCAAAATCTTCCAAGTCGCTCTCTTCGTGGCTTTCCAGGCCAGCGCTGCCCCAGTCGCGGAGTCGGAAGCCTTTACCCCGCTTGCTACCAATGCATTGTTCAAGAGAGCTGAATGTCACCCGGTTTCCTGCGGTCGTAAGCTTATATCCGATCTAATACTCAAACATCAGGACCGTATAGCTAACCCACTCACGCAGCTCCCAGCAATCAGCGAGCATGGACAAAAGAGGCCGTACAAGGAGCCTTCGATGCCTTGTCAAGCAATGGGAATAAAGCCGACCCCGACAAGCGTAAGAGCGATGTTTCATCAACGTCACATATATATTCAGACTCCGGCTGACACTTCCATCCAGCGGGTGCCGGCGATCGCAAATATCCCCGCCAATTCGGCCAGGGCAGTCGACCCCCGAGAGACCTAAACGTCGTGGCCGCTCTCGACGCCATCCCGGAGTGCTCCACCTCTCTGGCCGGCAGCTGGAAGTGGTACGAATACCCACTCACCGACCCGGTCTTCGATGGAGGTGCTGCTGGAGACCAGGGTCCAGACCGCGTCATTGCGATCTCGGAGAACGTTGGCCAAGGCGGTGTACGGTCGTATGCTTACTGTTTGGCCATAACTCATCGTGGCACCGAGGTGGATGGTGCATTCGATCCTTGCACCAACGCAGTCTAGACGAGCCTGAACGAGAGGACTGATGTTGATGAGTGGACTCCCGTTCGAATATTCATCGTTCCAAGAAGTAGCGCTGGAAGTTGTTTCTATATCGAGCTTGGGCGTCAACGGGCCATGCGCATACTGGAAAAATTGGCAAAGTCGGATTCGCATTGCTTTAGGTAGGATTCATTGTATCTTGAGCGGGGACATGTCTGCTGTATTTGAATCTTCTTGAATTCCAGAGAGTGGGAGATGACTCACTGTGCCCGTCTAAAAAATCATGATGCCGAAAAAACATGGTCCAAAGTGAAGACGTCCCCTTGACCGCAATTCAGCACTGATATGACAAATAGATAACAGTGATAGAGATTAGTCCTAGTATTCACGTATAGTAAAAGATGAATACTATGACCGCGGGTTCTGTTCTAGACCATAATAAGTCTTGACACATCAAAAGCCTCCACGAACAATCTGGCTGCATGTGAGGTTGTCTGTTAACACCAGAAAAGGCGATTAATCTGATTAGCAACTTTAGGTCCTGGCATTGCTACTCTTCTACAGTATCCTTAGTCAAAATTTCGTAACGAAGACAAGTAGCCTCTTTACTCCAATCCATGCACGCTTCAGTTTACACACCTAAATATATGACAATCAGATGCATACACAATGATAAAGACGGACCCCGTATCGCTTATCACATCAAACAGACATGTAAAATACAACAATCTCACGTAAGACGCATTGGCCGCGGCATCACGTTGTGCTCGCTTCGCAGCTCGATCCTAGAACGTAGTAGCAAAGACAGTATCGACATATCAGCCGTTTCCACAAGACTATGCAAGACGTCGTCATTTATACATTTCGTTCTATATGCAATAAACCTTGAAAGGTGCGCTGTCCAGCCGCTGTCGCAATCGTATAAAGGTACGCTGGGTTGTAACGATATCGTCCCTTATTTTCCTGATAGGGTAGACATTCCGAGCGAAGGGCGAGCGGTCAGGCAATGTATAGTGGCGACTGATGACGGTGTTTTGCGATTTCAGAGCAGATATAGAACTCAAGGTACTCACCCTGCAAATTCTTTCCTATCAATCGCCAGAAAGAACTTTAATCACATCAGAACCGACACAGGATTCAGGAAAATGCATCATTAAATAATAGCAACGATCAAATCGTCGCCGAATCTATTTACTTCATCAAATCAAATGCCTCAACTTTCCAGGTGTTGCTGAAATTGATTCAATTGAGTTATCTGGGTATTCTTCCAACAGTGTAAAAGGATCGATAATTGTAGCGAGATAGACACGTCTGTCCATAAACCAGTCTTTTCTTAAGGGCGCGCTTGGTTCGACGCATAAAATAAGCCTTCGACAAAGTCCCACTTAAAACCTTGACAGTGGCCAAACACTCGTGGACTTCGAAAATCCGCGAAGATTACTCCTCCAGATTATTGCTGCAAAGAGACGATGGTTGAACAAGTCTCGACTGGCATCGACGAACCTCACTTTAACATGGCTGCGCCTGAAAGGGTCGACATCGAAGTGGGCGGCAAACTCTATAATATCTCCGTCAAATGCTTTGCGATAGAAAGCCAACGGAGATTTTCAATCGAGATCCAGAGTCTCCAGACACGGTAGTTTAGCAAAGCGGTAGTCGTACTCCGTAAAGGGCTCACAGCCTGCCAGCGTCCGCACTTGATTCACGTGCCTTTGGAGAGACCCTAGTGCGTACTTGTCTCTGTAGTCAAGAGTCTCTATATCTTTAGGATCATCCATGGGCGGCAAAAGGCCTGGAGCCAGATCTTGAGAAGTTCCATCTCTCGTATACCCACAAGAATTTATCCAGAAACGCTCAAGATGAGGCAAAACACAAAACCCTAGGAGCATAGACTCCCATGTGCCTGATTTGAGCTCAACTAGATCTAGTTCTACAGACTTTAATGTGGAGAAGTTACGACTAGAGATGTAAGCCAGAATTTCCTGTGATATTTTGACGCTGTTCAGTCGCAGTTCCCGGAGGTTTCGTAGATTACATATATCCAGCATGTCCATATCAAGAATATGCGTCGCAGATATCGAGAGCGAATGAAGACGATCTGGTAACATCGCGATATTGAAGAAGCTGGCGGCGTATGATGTATTGGGATGTTTCCGATGGCGTTTAGTTTCCACCGAAGAATAGTAGCGTTGGCTCCCAAAACCGCTATTGTCTGAGACTGCGAGATGTAGATGTTTTAAATCTTTCATGAAGCAAAGAAGTGGTTGTCTATATGGTTTTGGCGAACGTCCTGTCGATATGTCGGCCAATTTGGCGAACTCATGGGCCAGCGGTAGGGTTATTTCGAGGGTTTGGAGAGTATAAGATCCAGCATTCGGGATTATTCGGCGAAGAACGTGTTCAACGGTCTTCATGAAAAGATTTTGATTGCCTTCGTGGTCCATGATTTCGACATCCGACTTTGACGCCGATGAACCATGAATCCTCAAGGCCGTTAGCTTGTTGCACGCTTGCACAAGCGCTGGCAGCACGAAAGCCGCTTCGAAAAGACATCTCTCGAGCCCCCTGCATGAATTAGAAGTTTGAAATCCAATATTAAGCCTCTGAACTTCTTCGATCACTGGGCTTTGGCTGATCCCCAACAGTCTTGCGGCCCAGTCATCAGGCGTGATGAGATCATGCGTGGGAAAGCATGCGTTGAAATATCTGAAAAGTATGGGTGTCGCCAGTCGATGAAGGGCTTTATTCACTAGGCGTAAGGAAGCGATGTCTTCCCGTACGTCTCTATCCATAGACTGGACTACGGCAGGGCTGTCAGGCTCATAGCGAGAGTCTTCGTACCTGGGTCCTTCGATGTATTCTACGATCTGGGTATTATTAGAGAACGGAATACAATCTCGAGACTAGCAGGAGTACCTAAGCTAGGACTTCGGTAGGAAGTTTAGACACGTCTATATTTCTATAAATCCTCGTTTAGTAATATTCCCGTTAGTAAAACTTAAGCTCTTTTAATTAATACGTAGACTAGAGCTAAGGAAATATTAATAATACTAGTAAGGAGTTAGTAATTATCCTAGGAAGATAGGATAGTACCCGCTTATCTAATAAAGGATAGAAGGCTAAGGCTTATAGTTTTAAGGATTTGTATCTATAGTTAGTAACTAAAAAAGCGCTGTATTATAAGTACTAGTAAGTCTAGTAGTCTTAAACTTAGCCTCTTCTAAGCCCCGCTTTTACCTACTTAATCTAATTATAATAAGCTTATAATTATAGTAGTTTATAAGTTTATTATTTTAATACTAGTAGCTTATAAATAGACTAACTATATTAGATTAGTACTTTAAACTTAAGTTAGATATCTAACTTAACTCTTAGTAAGTTAATACTAAATTCCTAGCCTAAGTATTTAAGTTAGTACTAATAGTTAGTACTAAGTATTTAAGTTAATATTATAAGGTAGTACTAAGTATTAATATAAAGTATTAATCTAACTTATTAAGACTTTAGTTTTAATAAGAGTATTTTACTAGATTATAATATTAAGAATACTTTATAATAATATAAAAAGGTAATATAATTATTTAATAGTTATTAGTAGATAATCTATCTATCTATCTAGTTAGATATCTTTATAATTTTATACTTATAATCTTTTTATTTATTACTATCCTCTTTACTATTATTATATTTATTATTATTATTCTTACTATTCTTACTAGTCTTACTAGTATCTTTTAACTTATATTTCCTATCCTCTTTTTTATCCTCCTTAATAGTATACTTAATTTCTTTCTTATTAGTACTAACTTTAATTAAGATATCCTCCTTATCTTAATTCCTCTTTATAAGGTTAGGTATAATATAATCCTTTATATTAAATATATTAATATACTTTTATATAAACTTAATATAAGTATTTATAATATTAAAGTCTTATATATCTTTTAACTCCTTTAAACCTTTATAATTTATAATCCTTTACTTAATAATTTATATAATTAATAGATTAAATCTAGTAAATTCTAGCTTAATAGTATTTATATCTTTCTTAGAAGTATTTTAAAATTTAAGTTAATTAAAAGATAGGATTAAAGATAGATTATATATTTACCTCTTTTATAAAACTAGTTATACTATTTATATTCTTTATATTATTTACTAATTTATCTAGCTTAGCTTATTTCTTAGTAGCCTCTTTATAATCTTTAAGGTATAACTCTATCTTAAAATTTTCTATTATATAATATTAGCTATTCTAAAAGTATTATATTACTTAATTATATTATTATAAATTCCTCTTTTATATCTTTCCTCTTTTATAATATTCTTTATCTTAATTACTAGCTTTATATAATTCTCTTTAATAGCTATCTTTTATATATCTAATTCCTTTAACTTCTTAATCCTTTTTAATACTATTATATAGTTATTAGATACTTTTATATATAATAGCTTCTTATTATTATTCTAGTCTTTTACTTATTCTCTACTTATAACTAATTTTAGATTCTAGTTATAAGGACTTAATATTATTATAATATTATATTAGCTTATCTATTTAATAATATATTTAAGTAATATAATTAGTAATAAATACTTATTATATATTAATAATCTATCTTACTATAATATCTTAAGTATATAAAGGTAGGAGTTATAAAGAAGATTTTAAGGGGTAATTCTACTTATAATTATACTTATAATTATATAGAATATTCTATCTAATATTACTTTACCTTATATTAAAACTTTTAACTCTTATATTCCTTCTTTTATCTATTAATATATATATTTAATAACTTTAATAATAGCTTATACTAAGTAGACTAGTAATATTATTTTATAATATATTTTTTACTTTATATATTAATAGGTAGATAGTATAATTAGCTAATAAAATACTAAGATTACTAGCTAGAGAGGATAAATCCTTATAAGGTATAAGAGTAAGTAAGTTATTATATAAGAAGGGAAAGGTAATATAAATAAGTAATATATTAAAATATAATTAGCTAATCCTTTATAATTAGTAGTACTAAAATTAATAATAAAAAGATAAAAGTATAAGGTTAACTTAGATCTTAAAGCTTTAAAGAAGATAAGATAATACTAAAAATCTATTAATAACCTTATCTTAAAGTTACTATTTAATTATATTATAAGGGAGGTTATAGTAGATATTATAAGAGTTAATATAAACTTATATTAAATTTAAAGTTTAACTCTAAAAGTATTATAAGATATTATAAAAGTATTTATAATATCTTTTCTTTTAAGTAAGTATATTACTATTTTATATTACTATTTAATTCTTATAATAATTACTTACTAATATATCTTATAATATAAATTTAAATCTACTTTATTTTTATATTATAAAGAGGGATTTATAACTTATAAGGGAATTAATAAAGAGCTTTAGTATTATACTATTTAATACTTAAAGGTAGTAATAGTTTTATAGTATTAGAAGTAGAGGATAGGTCTAGTATAGTATAATACTTTTAGTATTATAATATTCTTAGTAAGATAAAGAATTATATTACCTTCTTATATTACCTTTATATTTATATATAAAAATTAAACCTACTTTATAAATATACTACTTAATTATTAACTAACTTTAAAATTATAACTATTAATCTATTTATCTTAAGATATTTATTAATTCTAATTTAAAAGAATCTTTACCTCTATTAATACTTTAATTAATATCTTCTTCCTTTTAAAGAATATTCTAGGACTTAGTAAGAGCTTCTTTAAAGTCTAATCTTATAATATAATTATAATACTTTAGAAGTATTACTTATTTTATAAACTCTAATTCTAATTATACGCGATCTTATAAATATACTCTTTAAGTAAGATTAAAGACTCTCTTAATACTTATAAATAATATTAAATATAAAAGGATATCCTTAACTATTTATATTAGATTTAAATAAGTTAAAGTATTATTCTTTTAATACTCTTATATAAGAATATCCTCTAGTAGACTTTTAGAATAAAAGTATTAAATAGCTTTACTTTATAATAAAGACTTATAATTTAGATATTAAAGTAGACTCCTCTTTACTCTTATTAAAGGCTATTACTAGTTAGTATAAATTTAAATATATTACTATATTATATTATATTATTAATACTTTATATATCTTATATATTAGTCCTTTTAATAATTAATAATATCTTATAATATTTATAAAAGTAATTAATAAATTTACTTTTATACCTCTCTTTATAAGAAATTAAAGTATTATTATTATTTAACTCCCCTTATATATTCTAATTTTTATATAGACTTAGTTTTATAAAAGGGTTTAGAATATTAGTAAGGTTATATATTAATCTACCTTTATCTTTTATTTTAAAATAATACTTAGTAAGTTTTATTAAAGCTACTTTATAAGTATAAATAATACCTACTTTACTAATAATCCTACTATTATATATTATTATTTTAATACTATTAAAATATTTAAAAAGAGTATTATATAATTAAAATTCTAAATATATACTTATATTTATTATTTAAGAAGCTATTAAAGTAAGTTAATAAATAGGATTTAATATATTATTAAGTAGTAATATAATTAACTATTTATATTTATTAAGGTTAATTATACTAATTTTTAGATTAGTTATATTTTTATTTATCTAAGTATTAATAAAGTTATATAACTAATATATATAATAAAGTATTAAATATATAGAATTCTAATAAATATAAATATCTTATATAAGTTTTTAAGGTCTTCTACTAGAGTTTTTTTATAATTATAAAAAATAAAGCTTTTATTAAGAAGATAAGTTAATTACTATTATAAGAGTATAAATCTATTTAGAATATTAGTAAGTATATTACCTATTTATATTACTCTTATAATATTATATCTTCTTAATAATAATTAATAGACTTATATTTACTTAAATATCTTTAACTTAAGTATTCTCTAGTAATATTATAATATTATCTAAAGCTTCTAAGTCTAAGGCTTTAATAAAGTCTTATATTATAAGGTTAAAGATATAAGTTATATAAGGAATAGAATTTTATAATTTATCTTTTAAAGTTCTATTATTATTAGTATTATTAGTAATAACTTTAAAAAGCTTATCTTTAATTTTATAAAGGATTAATATCTTTATTATCTCTATTATAAGTAAATACTTAGAATACTAGATATTAAGTAGTATAAAAGTAATAAGATATTCCTAATATTAAAAATTAGTATTAATCTAGTAGACTAGTACTTTAAAGTAGGTAACCTTTTAAGGACTAGACTAGGTATCTAATATAAGAGAAATATATTAAGGATATTTTAGATCTACTTTAATTTTTATATATATTCCTTTAAAATCTAAAAAGATTATACTTTATAATTTACTTATATTAATTATAAGTAAGTCTACTTACTTAGTAGCTTTAAGAGAAGCTACTAATTACTCTATTATAAGCTATTCCTCTTAGTAAAGGGCTAAGACTCTAAATCTTAGCCTTAGAAGTTATATATAATTAGTATAAGTAGTATAATAGATTAGGGTTAAATCTAAATAAGCTATTAATAGTAATTACTAAAACTCTAGTTAATTAATAGTTTAAAAAGACTAGTTTAAGGTAAGAAAGTATTTATATAACTATTTATTCTACTTCTCTTAATAAAAGTTAATAGAAAACCTAGTATTACTTTTCTTTTAAAGTTATTCTTAAATAATTAGTTTTATATTACTAATTTATATTACTATAAATAATATATCTAACTTAAAGAAAGTTATATTTATAATAATAAGTTAAGCTATTTATAAAGGAAGTATTTATTTATTTTAAGATATTTCTTTATACTAGATATACTTAAATTACTAGTAGTTATTAAGAAGTCTAGAATTTTATTATACTTCTTATAAGTAATCTTTAATAATCCCTTAATTAATAAAGTAATTTAAATAAAGTTATTCTAGATATTAGCCTATTTACCTAATATAGTCTTTTTAATTTAAAGTAGATTCTTAATTTTAATACTAGACTTTATTTTAATACTTTAATTAATAGTAGTTTACTACTATTATACTTTAAGCTAGACTTTAGTATATTAACTCTATTTAATAAATTTACTATTCTTTACTAGAATTAAGTCTAGAAAGTCTTTCTTAATAGTTTTAATAGTATTTTAAAGAAGTACTTTCTTTTCTTAAAAGGATTTATCTAATATATTCTATCTAATCTAACTTATAAATTAGCTAGAATAAAGACTACTAAATATAGAATTATTTATATTAAAATTATTAAATTCTAATTAAATAGCTTTATTACTAAGGCTTATAAAACTTAATATTTTTAAAGGATTTAAAAGGACTAATATATTCTAGGTACTAATAGTAAGAGAATTAAGAGTAATATAAAATAGTAATATAAACTATTATATTATATAGAATAATAAGTAATAAATATTAGATATAAGATAAATTCTAATAATATAAAAGTATTTAAATTTATTTTATAAGGAAATTATATTAGTTCTTTATTAATTTATTAGTAGCGTAGCTTCTTAATAATACCTTAGTAAGTTAGATTAGTCTAATCTAACTTACTAAGGTACTAAAAGCTTTTTAAGTTAGTACTAGAAGTAGGTACTAAGTATTTAAGTTAGTACTTAAATAAGTACTAAGTATTTAAATTAATACTAATTTATAGTACTAAAACCTAACTTAATAATTAGTCTACTATTAGTACTAACTTACTAAGGCCTTAATACCTTAGTATTAGGAACTAGACTAGAAGGCTAGTTCTTAAAGGCTAGAATAAATAGTATAAACTACTAGTAAGTAGGTAGTATTATAAAGGTAGACTTAATACTCTAGTAACTTTATAGTTATAAAAGAACTAATCTCTATCTATTAAAGAGGTAGAGGGAGGACTATTAAAATACCCTTTAAGAAAGCTACCTAGCCTCTTAGATATCTAATATATATACTATAAAGGCGTTTACTAAATACTAATAGTAAGCTTATATAAGTTTAGCGCCGCGCTTATATATAGGGGAGTTAATACTAATATATATACTATAAAGGCGTTTACTAAATACTAATAGTAAGCTTATATAAGTTTAGCGCCGCGCTTATATATAAGGGAGTTAATACTAATATATATATTATAAAGGCGTTTACTAAATACTAATAGTAAGCCTATATAAGTTTAGCGCTAATACCTAGAGATAAATAATTTCGGCGCGGAAATTATTTATATACTACTAAGGATTTAGGTAAGATTTATTTAAAATCTTTAGCTAAATAATTTCCAGGTTAAATTTAATCCGATCTTTTTTTTAAAAAGTATATTTTAAAGCGGACTATAAGCCTTATAAAAGGAGGGTCTAACCTTCTTTATTAGGCTTAGTCTCGACTTTCTAGAATTTTTAAAAGTTAGCTGAATTTTTAATATTCTACTAGGGCTAGGTAATCTGCAGCTAGTATAACCTTATTAGTTCTTACTTGTTCCTTATAAGATATAATAAATATGATTTCTAGAAAATAATATCGTTGTAAAGAACTCGCTTAGAGCCTTTTAACGAGCTATTTTTAGTAAGAAACTATAGAGAACTTGTTAAGGTATTAAGAGTTCTATTTATCTATCTATTAAGTACTCTAGTAGTAATATATATATTTAGAATCTACTAAAACTTTATATAGGGTTTTTATAGAGTAGAGTCTTATTAAAAATTAATTAAAGAGTTTATATAATTTAGATAAGTATTAAGAAAGTTATTAATAATAAAAGAAAACCTAATATAGTTTCTTTAAAGTCCTCTAGCTAATTAAATTTAACTTAGTATATATATAGGAATATCTCTTAGAATATATTTCTATATATATATATAAATAATCTAGATAGTTCTTTATCTACCCTTAAAGAAAGTATAAAATTATCCCTTATTAATAAAAAGTTATTAAGATAGAAAGTAAAGATTAGTAGTTAGCGCTAGGTAACTACTCGCCTATATAAATATTAAGGTTTAAGGTTCGGGACGGCTTAGGAGCGTCTCTAGTAAGCGCTAAACGTCTATAACTACGTATCTCCTTCTATTCTCTTTCTTCCTTCCTTAATATTCTACTAAATATCTATCCTTTCTAGTTTATTCTAAATTCTAGATAGGAAATCGATATAACTCTAACTTATAGAGATAAATTAGATACGCCTGCATCTGATTTGCGGCGTACTAAGTTTTAGTTAAGTCTAATTTAGAATTATAAAGTTAAATCGGATGCGCTATAAACCTTAACTAATTTTCAAAATTTTAATATCGTTGAAAAGCGCGCGCTTAGCGCTTAAAAATGCGCTTACTAGCTTCCTAATCGGGCCTAGTACGGTAAAGCTATTAGTTCTCTAAAACCGGGGATCCTTAATATTTAAAACCTTAAAGGCCTTTCCGGCGCTAAAACGCGAACCTTTACCCTTAGGGTAAACCTCTACGTTATCCTATAAATAGGACTTAGTTTTAAAGCCGAGATTAAGGCCTTTCTTATTATCTAAAAATTACTAAAATCGGCCTAGTATCGCTGAAGTTATTAACGAGGTAAGTTCTCGTATATACTTACTACTATACCTCTCGAGGTAAAGTAGCTATCTTAGCCTAATAACTCGTTCTAAGGTACTTCTAGTATAGCTCTTTAATATAATTAGTTTAGGAGTACTCTAAGTTATCTATATACTCTAGGGAATAATATAGAAGTTCGTAGTAGTAGAATAAGTATACGAGAATATCCTTTTATTCCTAAGTAACTCTACTATTATATAACTATATTTATATTTAGATATCTATTTTTAGACCTATATATATATATAGAACTAACTTACTAAAAACTCTCTATTTAATAGTAGTATACGAAGAAGATACGTAAGAATTTAATTATCTGTACTAGAAGATATACTAGAAACCTTAATTTCCTTATATATATAGAAAGCCTAGTATTAAAAGTCTATTATAGAGATCTTACTAAATTATAATATCTATTAACCTCGTCGAGATATAGCGTTAAGTAAGTATATAAAGGAATATAAGTAAGGATCCGCGTTAATATTCCGTATATCGTACTAAGACGCGGGATTAATAACGGGCCGTATTAAACCTTAATCTTACCGCTTTTAGCGCCCGGAGTAATTATTTAAACGTTACTTCGTCTTTCTTCTTCTTCTTCTCTTTATTATTTAATAAAATATAAACTTTTTAATCTAGGCTTAAAAACTAGATAGTAAATCGACCTTTCTCTATTAAATACTATGGAGTTTATTAGCGTACTAGGAGATACCGGCTTCCTAGCCTATAAGGGCTGTAAGACCGGTATTCTACCTTCTAGAATTAACTATTACTTCCGTTAAAAACCATATTAACTTCTACTTAAAGAACGTAAAAATATCCTTTTAGAGACGACTAAATATCCTTATTTAGTCTAGGATATTACTAAATAAAAGGAGGTCTTAATTCTAGATTCTTTTCCCTACTTCTTTTCTAATCTAGCCCTCTATCGAGACGGGCTAGCGTGCTAAGACTACCCTTATATTACTAGAGATATATCGGGTATATAGAAACACCTTAAGAAATCGCACGATTAGATGAATCCTAGGGGGAAAGGTCGGGTTTTAAAGAACGCGTCGATAGAAACCCCCTAGAAATTAGGAATCGCGTGCCAGCGATTCTTCCGTTCTACCCCCAGCTATAACTACTTTTTAGTAGACCCGGAGAAACCTTTTCCCGCCCCCGGGGCTAGGCCTAGAAGGTCTAGCTCGATCGTCGAGGAAGAAGAAGTTAAAGAGATAGAGCGTTCGCGTTTATTTTTAATTTATAGTCAAGGTATTTACCCCTTATTACTTCTACCTATTTTTCCTATATCGAGAATATATCTTAGATCTATTTTTAGATCCTAATATATATACTATAAAGGCGTTTACTAAATACTAATAGTAAGCTTATATAAGTTTAACGCCGCGCTTACGTATAAGGGAGTTAATACTAATAGTAATAGGAGTTAATACTAATAGTTAATAACCCGTTAACTACGCTAGGGAAAAAGGTATAAAGTTATTAGACTATAAAACTAACCCTAAAGAATCCGCTCGTTAAATTAAGATAATTAAATTCTAATTAGTAGAGAAGTCGTAATTAATATACTAGGTAGAACTAAATTTTAATATTTAGTAATCGATATTAGCGGCGGGAGGTTATTTACCCTAGTCACCCTATTAAAATTAGATAATAGGACCGCGATATCTATAAATAGAGACCCTTAAACCGGGTAGGATATTATATAAGTTAGGCCGAATATAAAGGTAGATAAGGATTTAAGTTAGGACGAGTTTAAGTTTAAAGTTCGTAGTATTAGTAGAGTAATTCCTATACTAAGTAGATAGCTTCGGAACCTATAATAAACGCGTCTTTAAGTCGTATTACCTATCTAATTTATTACTATAATAAGCTTAATACCTATCCCGTAGCTAACCTACTATAAAGCTATTAATTTATTTACTTATATATCGGGTAATTATTTATTTAGATTTATTATACTAATACGCTATATTACCTAGTAATATTAATACCTATTTACGTATATAATATCGAGTTTTAGCGGGGAAATAACGGGATATTATTAGTTATATTCTATCTATCCTAAACTTAATCGTTAATAAGGAGTATTTAAGGGTAATCTACCGGAATCTACAGCTTAACTAGGTCCCCGTTCCTTAGTTACCGATATATTTAAACGGATTAAGATATTTATATCTATTATACCCGTTTATTTACCGGTTATAAAGATATATAATCGACTACTATAATAAGGAGTATTAATAAATTAACTTATAGAAAAGAGGCGGTTTATTATAAAGTCGTTAGGCTAAGGTAGACTTATAGTAAACGGGGGTCTATTACTAACGCTTATTTACCTGTAGTATATAGCAGGAGTATTTTAAGGTTAGCCTAGTATTAGGGGGTAACCTAAACTTACCCGTTATACCTAAGTCTAGTATAGCGGAGAAGTACTAGTAAGAGTTAGAACGGATTACTATATAATAGGAGGTAATTACTAGTTAATAAGCGGTAGCCTAACCCGAATAGATATCTAATACTAATCTATAGTTAGAACGGGTAGAATAGGCCTATTATTTAGCGGGTTTTTCATTTAAAGAGATAATTTAGTAGGCGGAATTAACTTAAGATAATAAGATTACGTTATAATAGATATATAACGGTTTTAACCGGATAATTAATATAGCCTAGTAGTTAATATTTAGCTAGTAATATACATTTTTTACGCGGGTTAAAATCTATTAAAAGGAGAAGGAGAAGACGCCGTAGCGGCCGTTTTAAGCCTAAATAGAGGATAATATAAAGAAGTAATATAGGTAGGTATAGTAGTAGATAATTTATTATATATACCGGACCTATTAGATAGAGAATTAACCGTAGTATTAATTAATATCTAATTAGATATAAGAGTTAAAAGGGTTAATTTATTTAGCTAAAGAAGCTAAAGATAAGGAAGCTATTAGGTCTAATATTAAGGATAGACTAGACGAGAATAATAATAACTATAGTAGGTATAATAAGCCCTAGGGTCTACTTAAATTAACCCCTATTTAATAATAATATTTATAATTTTACACGTCGTTATTAGACTATTAAGTCTATAGTAGCTATTATTATAACGCTATTATTAGTATATTAGCTATATTAGGGGTTAATATAGAATATTTAATATAATTACTAGCTAAGAATTATACCCCTAAGTTATCTACTATTATTAAATTAGTATAAATAATAGTAATATTAAAGACGTATAATAGCGTCTAGGATCTTAAAGAGACGGCTATAATTAAGATAGTAGGTTAAGAGATAGAGCGGTATATAATAATAATAAAACCTACCCTAATAAAGTAGATCTTTATAACTAAAATATATAGTATAAAGATTTAGTATAGTACTACCGCGCTAGGAATAGTATAATAGTATTAGGGTAATCGTATTTAATACTAAGGTACTATATTTAGCGTAGTATAGTTATAGTTATAAATATATAGATTAAAGGAAGAATATTAATAGTTAATAGCGTATAATTTATTAATATTTAAGGCGAATAGTAAGGATTAGATACCCTAGATTCTATAAGAGATATTATATAATAACCCTAGTATTTATAAGCCGGGGTATAATTTTATCTATAATAAGCGGAATATATTTCTTATAAATAGGAGCTAATAGTTATTCTAGCGGGTAATAGGTTAGAAAGAGATTCGAGCCGATTTTATTTATAATAGCGGGGAAGATCTATTAAGATAGAAGCGAGCCCGGATTAGCTAGTATATAAAAGCTATTTAATAGTTTAAGGAGAAGGTAGTTATATTAATTTAGATTAGCGCCGGTTAGTATATATAAGGCCCTAAGTTATTAAGTATCTAATATTATAATACCTATTAAGGTAGATATTAGAATATATTTATCGAGGATAGTAAGGTAGTATTCGTAGCTGTATATTATAAGGGGTATAATTTAGGGGGGAATACTAAGATTATCTATCGATATTTACCCTAAGAAGTAGGAGAAATCGTAGTCCGATATTTATAGTTAGTAGAGCTATTTTAGCGCTAGTTAGAGGTAGCTATTAAGGGTTAATTATTTAGCCGTAGGTATTTATAGGAACGGGGAATAGATAATAAGAAATAGATATCCGAGCGGATTAGGAAATTAATAGAGTGAGAAAGCTAGATTAGGATAGGAGTAAAAGTAGGGATTAGTAGATACTAATAAATAGCTATCGCTATTACCTAATATTATTTAAAAGGGGAGGGAATAGTAGATAATTATAATAATAAGGAGGGGATAAAGGATAATAATAACGAGAATCCCTTAAGTTATAATTACATCTTAGATTTATAAGCTAGGTACGGGAGTTATATAACGGGAATAATATACGCCTAGGTTATATTAGAAGCCTTAGAAGAAGTAGCTAGTATCTAATAGTAATATCGGAATACTAGTAAGGCGTAGTATTAATTATTATAATTTCTATCTACGTTAGGGGTATTAATTTAGAAATAAGCGTAGGAAATATAGGATTAGGATTAAGAGTATATTAAATAGAAATAAATGCGGATATTAAATATTAATAGCCCGTTAAAATAGATTATAAGGAGTAGAGCCTAATTTTAAAGGATCTAGGAGCTAGTAATTAAGGCTATTATAAGAGGTAAGAGCCCTATTATTAGCGTAATAGAGACGGGGGCGGGTAAGAGTTTATTATTTATATTACCCGCGATATATTCCGCCTAAGACGCTAGTAGTAATACGCCCGGAATAATAATTATAGTAATACCGATAATATTATTACGGTAAGATATCTAATAATAATATTAGGCCGTCGGATTATTATTACTTATAAACCGGAGTATCTATTATATTAGTAACTAGTAAATTAGCTATTAGTTATATATTCTAGGTATTTATATTACGGATCCGAGCTATCTATAAGGGATAAATGAAATCCGCGCGGATTTTATTTACACTCCACTAGTATTTTAGGCGGATTTCATTTGATTTTCTATTTCTAAATGAAATCCCCAATTTTTTCTAATAGATTTAGAAGATTAGAGTAGCGTTTTAAAGAGGAGACTTAGCCTTATAAAGCGAACCTACTCCGGCCTTAATTAGACTTAAGGGTATTTTTATAGAATTTTCTAAACCTTAGGGTTTTTTAATATTTAAACCTTAAGCGGGATATCCGCTACTAGTATAATCTTATTCTTTCACCTCGTTCCCTATATATAATAGTAGCTAGCTTTTTCTATATACTATATATATATAATCAGCTCGCTTAGACCTATCTAGCGTACTAATTTTTATAAAAAATGGACTAGGTTTAGCTAGGATATTAGAGTCTATACTACTTATATATTAGGGCGTAAGTTATATACTAGATAATATATCTAGATATACTAAAATTTAGGGCTAAATTAGAGTATAAAAAATAAGGAAAAATTAGATACTATTTATAGCTTATATAGATAAGTATAAGGAAAGTTATATATAGATCCTTTCTAGTTCCCTAAGAAAAGTTCGTAAGGCTCGCTTAGAGACTACGCCTATCCTACTTAGTATTAGAATCTTCCTAGTAACTAGTAGCCGACCCGAGCTGACCCGAACCTTATATAAACGAACTATCTCTTCTACTACTTCTTCTTAGTACTCTTTCTTTCTTTCTTACTATTCCTACTAAACCTAGTAGGTTTCTTATACTTTAGATCCTACTTAGGAAACTCTTAAGGCTCTTTCTTATCACATAGAGCTTATTTTAATTCTCGGAGATACCGGCTTTCTAGCTTGTAAGGAATGTAAATTTGCTATACTACCTTCTAGTATAGAGAATCACTTCTTAAAGAGTCCCTATCGACTTCCTTAGGATAGTCGGGCTTAAATAGCTTTAGAGGTAGCTAAATACCCTAGTCTACTTCATAATAGGTAGGCTATTAAGGGTAGGGTAATACCGAGTTTATTTCCTTACTACTTTCCTAATCTTTCTCTCTATTAGGACGGGCTAGGGTGTCTAGATTATCTATACTATACTTGAAATAGGGTTAGTATAAAAGCACATTTTATCTCTATCTATAGCTAGGAGAATCCCTTAGGAAAGGGTCGAGTCTTAAAGACTTCTAATAGAGATATTCCTTAGATATTAGGAATTCCTATTCAATAATTCTTTCGAAGTATACTAGGGTAATAATACTTTAGGGTTAACCCTAAAAAGCCTTTTCAGGGGGTTATTAAGCCTAGAGCGGCTAGCTCGGGGGTAGGGAGAGAGAGTAGTAGAGAGGAGGAAGAGAACGTATCGAGAAGATCTTAGGATAGTTCTATATAAAGCTAAGGTTATTATATCCTTAAAATAAGTATTCCTCTATACTAATTTATATATAGACCCCCTGGATTAGGACCTTGAATAGTCGACCCTCGATTTAAAACTTGAAGATTTTCGAAAAGAAGAAATTCAACGAATTAAACTAAATTAATTCGATGACCCTAGCCTATAACTAGAAAGAACTCGGTGGGCTAGCTATCTAAGTAGTCTAGATAGGCTAGACCTACTAGAGTTAATAGGGGACCCTAATACTCCTCTACTAAGAATTATCTAGGCTCTTTTCGATAAATTAGCCTAAAAATCACAGGAAGCCCTATTAGCTATAGGGTTTTTCGGCCGCTTTAAAATAGTTCGAACTGAAAAAGATTAATTCCGAGCTAAGCCGTTTCGGGCTTACTAAAGATCCGGGCGAATTTCAACTTATTCAAGGCCTTAGAAACAAATCCTTAGCTTTTTCATTCGAACTCAAGAAAATCCTAGCCTAGGAAAATATCCGGAGTATTATTTTTCCGAACTATAATACTTCCTATTCCTTCGGCTTATTCGATTAGCCTCTAGGGTAGAAAATCTAGAAGATCTAGAAGAGATTCAAGAGGTTCCTCCTTCAAGAATTTCTACACCTAGTTCTAGCTAAGAAAGTACTAGTTTAGATAATTTAGAAGACGAAGAAGAAGAAGAAAATACCCGAATCTCAATTAAAAAGCCTAGGGTTATAAGGAGTCTAACTAGGCTAGAAGAAGCCTTATTAGACTTCTTAATCTCCCTACTCGATTAGACTAGCCTAGAAGATAAATACGAGCTCCCTCTAGTAAACGCTTTCGCGGTTTTAGGGGTTAAGAAAGGAGGATTTAGGGGGGTAGATTCCTATCCCTCTATCCTTTCCTCTATTCTAAAACTTAGCCGTTTTTTTGTTCTTCGGTACTCTTTTCAGACCTCTTCTTCCTTTACTACTCTACCTAGGAGAGAGATAGCCGAGGATTCCAAGTCAAGTACTTCTAGTACTACGGGCCGACTTTTCTCCGGCTTAGATCTAGGGGATAGTCCCTTAATAAGGCTAAAAACTCTAGTCGACCGGTTTCTTCTATAAGGTACTAGAACTCCTATTTACTAGCTACTAGATCTACGGGCCTACGGCCTAAGTATAGCTCGGAAAACTACTAATTAAGGCTAGTTAGGATAGGAAGGAGAGACCCTTACCTATAGAAGTCTAAATTCTTTCTCGATATCTAATTTTCGAAGCTTTATTTATAGGCTTACTTTAGCTACTAGGGCTATACTATATAAGGATATACTATTTGAAAATAGTAATTCTAATAGGAGTAGCCCTATTTAGAAGATTCTAGTTATACCTTAGGACCGGATTTTTAATAATCCTCTAGATTCTACCTCTTTTTTCAATTTTCTATCCGACAACCGGACTTCCCTCGGCCTAGAAAATCCGGAAAAATTCTTATTTACCCGAATTCAAACTAGCTCCGATTTAGCTAGCCGGTTTCTACTTCTAGGGCGAGACCTCTCCTAGAATACCCGGAAAGTCCGTGATTGGATTTTTAGTATTAGAGCTTTCCTCGAAAAGCTACTAGTACTAATTCACGTGACTACCGGACAGCTAGCAAGGTTTTCAGAGCTAGTCTCTATTCGAATTTCAAATTCTATAGAGACTAGGCTACGGAATATCTTCGGAGAGAATAAAGCTCTTTTTCTAGTTACTTATTACTATAAGGGCTATTCTACCTCGAACTCTACTAAGATAATTCACCGATATCTACCTTAAGAAGTCGGTAAATTACTAGTATACTACTTATAGCTAGTAGTACCCTTCCTTAGTAGGATTTCTCTAAAGGTCTTTCGTAAACCTTTATCTTAATATCTCTTCGAGGATCCTACTAAAAAGAGAGCTAGGGAGGCTAAGAAATTTAGCTTAGAGTAATTTCGAGCTATCTTTTAAAAGGAAACCCTAACCGGTTTAGGCCTAGCTATTAATCTAAGCGAGTATTAATATATTACTATAGGGATCTTACGTCGTTATCTCTTAAAGAACCTTATATTTCAGGGTAAAGAAGAGGCTGCTTTAGATAATAAGAATGACCCTAACTATTCCGATAACGTTATTAACTTATAAGCTAGTTACGGGAGTAATACAGCTAGTTTAGTCTATACTAGAGGTCTTTTAGAACCTATAAGAGAGATAGAAAGCTTAAAGAATAGGTTTAAAGAGGCTAGCCTTGTAAGTAATATCTTTCTTTATATTAAAGTTTATTTTCTATTTTCTATACTTTAAAAAGACTTATCTCTCTATTTTTATTTAATCTTCCTACTCTAAGTATCTTTAAAAGAGAAAGAAAATAGCTATTACTAGTTACTAAGCCTAGGATTCCTTTTATAATCTTATTAAAGCTACTTTATATTAATTATAATTAAAATTATCTTTCTACTATTTATCTACTTACCTAGGCTTAGGGTACTATCTTTACTAATACCTTCTATAGAGCTAGTACCGTCTACTAGGGTTTACTAGTTCTACTAAAGAGTTTACTCTTAATAGAATAGAAAAACCTAGTTTCAAGGCTACCTTTTAAAACTAACGACTTATTCGACTAGACTCCCTAAGGAAGGTTAATTTAAATTAAACTCTTCAGGCTTTTTTTTAATAGCCTTCTACCTTTCAACCCTTTTAATAGGAGATCCTAGAGGATATACTTAATAGGGCTAGCCCTATTCTAGCTATACTTCCTACGAGTAGCGGAAAGAGCCTTCTTTTTTAACTCCTAGCTACTATTAGTTCTTAAGGGGTTACTATTATTATAGAACCCCTTATCTCCCTCCTTCAAGACTAGTATTTTAGGGCTGAGAAATTCGGTATCTCTTCAGCTATTTTTAATGCTAGATTACCTCCGGATTCGGCTAGGCTAGTATTTACTACGCCTGAGACCTTTATCTCTTCTAATTTTCGAAATTTCGTTAATCGACTTTAAATAACCTATTAACTAGATCGGATTATTATTAATAAGTATTACGTAATACTTAATTTAAAATAAACCTTTCGAAGAGACCTAGCTTATTTAGGAGAGGTAGTTAATTTAAAAACTCAGCTTATCCTTCTAACCGCTACTCTTCTAAAAAGATATAAGGCCGATCTCTTAAAGACCTTATACTTAGATTATTCCAGGCCGAAAATCTACCGAGGTTCTACCGAGAGGCCAAATATCCGGTATACTATTTAAAGAGGTTATTCTATAAAAGAAGCTCTTTCTTTTATAAGGAAATAAGATGAGGAAATCTTACTAGATTAAATCCTTATCTATACCCGAACTAGAGAGCAAGCTAGGGAGTTTAGTACGAGACTAAACTACTCGGTTTACTACTTAGATAGCCCTAGGAAAGAAAAGGTTCTTCGAGAGTTTCTAGAAGGAAGAATCCGGGCTTTAGTAACCACTAGCTCTCTTAGCTACGGGGTTGATAGGCCGAATATCCGGGCCATTATACACTACGGTCTACCCTATTAACTCTATAACTACGCCTAAGAAACCGGCTGGGCTGGTAGAGATGGAGGTTTTAGTGAGGTTTTTCTACTTCTTCCTCCGGTTAACTCTAGGTCATCCCTAGGGTTCCTAAGGCCTACCCCCGACGAAATCTTCGAAAATGACGTCATTCAACGATACATTTCAACTACATGTCGCCGAGCTGTTTTGAATAGCTATTTAGATAGAAGACTAGAGGAGAAGTGCAGTTTAAAGGTAGTTACCTGTGATTTCTGCTCCGGGTATATCGAAGGTAAGGGTTTCTTATAAATATCAAGTAATATACTAACTATTACTAGACAAATCCGATATCCCCGAGGCTAGATTCCCGGATATCTCCTTTGAAAACCCTGAGACTAGTATTAATCCTTCTAGACTTACTAGAGAATTATCCCCTCAAGCCCCTATATTAGGTAAGAAACTATCTTATTATATAAATATTATAACTACTAACTTATCTTTAGATATAGAAGAGATCCGGGCTTAGGAGGCTATAATCTCCTCGATCGCTAATTGAAAACGGCTAGAAAACCAGCGAATAGCTCTTAAATACGAGGAGACTAAGTCCCTACTTTCCAGGCTATATAATAAATGCCCTTGGTGTTTATTAAATAGTCCTGAGGAGACGAGGGGTAGTAGGTCTCACCCCCTTCCACGTTATTCTAATAAGGAAAGTAAAGGAAATCGGGACTATTTCTTTAAGTTCCGAACCTTCCTTAGAGACAAGAAGGTTATTTCGAATTTTACGGCCTGTTTTCATTATTTTCTACCTTAAGAGCTATGCCGTCGGTGGGCTTTAAAAAGGGACGGGGGTTTTGTTAGAAGTAAGGAGAAGGAGTGTTCTTACCCGGATTTCGTTCTCTCTACCCTTACTATAGGTTTAGGGTTAGAGGAGTATAATCTAGGGTATATTAAAAGGGTTAAGGAGCGGGGTTTAGATCTAGATCTAGATGAGGGAGAGGCTAGATATCTAGGGGAGAAGATAGTACTAGGAGGGGTAGAGATAAATAGATTATTCTACGAGTTTACTATAGCCTTAAAGGTTATAGTAGATTAAGATAATCTAATAGTCGAGGAGAATTAGTTAGATTTCTAGTTAGGGTTATTAGGAGTTAGTATAGATATAAAAGCGGAGTTATCTTACTAAAGATAAAGACTTAAAGGATTTAATCTTAGAAGTAATATCTTAGCGCTAATTAATAAATAAATTAATAATATATTAGAAAATCTATATAGAAAGTTAAGATTTCTTCTTATAGAAACTTACTCCTATTACCTAGTATTTAGAGAGGAATAGTATAGATTTTTAGTAATAGTATTAGAGTTATTATAAGTACTTAGAGTTAAATCTAAATAATTCTAATAGGGATAGAATTCTAGAATAAGATATAGCTCTTATATAATTTAAACGAAAATTATATATTACAAGAGGTAGTATAAATAGTAGGGAGTATATTAGATATTTCAGCTTATAAATATATCCCCTAATTCCTAGTATCTTAAATTCTTATAGTATTATATACCTAGTAATAAGATATATTTCTCTCTCTTTAAACTAATATTAGGTATATAGGTAGGTAGGTAGGTAGGTAGGTAAGTAGGGTTAAAGTTTTTAGCTTATAAATATAATACTATTAGCTATTTTATATATTAACTAGAAAATACCTGTAAAAATTCAAGATTTTTACGAAGAGAACCTTACCCCTACTACCTAGCGTTCGAGGAATAATAGTATAGAAATTTCGGGCTAAATACCGTATTTTTCAGGCTAAATTTAGCCTGTAATAGTAATAATATTAGATATATTATAAGTACCTATATACTAATTTAGATAATTCTATCCTATAGGGATAAATGAACTGTGACCGCATTTCATTTAAATGGTACTAAAATTTTAATCGCATTTCATTTGATTTTCTATTTCTAAATGAAATGCGGCTCGAACCCTAACCGATTTCTAGGA